>OCRN01000046.1_pt1 | contig 19514 bp, 17 predicted proteins | sample 1534761 | NCBI WGS metagenome assembly OCRN01 (sample SAMEA3275602, study PRJEB22092) | marine metagenome | biome: ENVO:01000047 "MEDITTEREAN SEA BIOME"; feature: ENVO:00002042, "SURFACE WATER"; material: ENVO:00002010, "SEA WATER" | collected 2014-06-21T10:50:00+00 | depth 0 m | reverse complement strand
CGAGGGATCATTATTTGATACCAAATCTAAAACTGTAATAATTTTTTTTTTCTTTGCTTGTATTAATATCTGACATAGACGAGTATTTTTTCCAGAAAATTTATCTAGTTTGCCTAAAAGCGTTATATATCCAACATATAGAATTTTAGGAATAGACTTTAGTTTTTTGATTTGGAAATGATTAACATCTAATAGATTATTTGCTCCCGCATAATACAAAAATGTTCTTTCATTTTGTTTTTCAAACATACATACAGTATGTGAAGTTGGAGCTTTGTTAGTAGATTTTAAAAATTTTGTTTCAATTGAGCTTTTATGACAGTGTTTTTTTATAAAGTTTGCATTAGCATCGACCCCAATCGAACCCATTGCAATCATTGGATATTTAAATCCTAAGGAGTGTAAATCGGATAGCACATTTGACGGCCCTCCCCCAACGCATTGGAAACTCTCAATTATTGGTTCTAATTTACCCCGCTGAGGTAAAGAGTTAATTTTATAAGTAGTGTCTACGCACCACATGCCCAATCCAATAATCCCTTTCGACATTAAATTTCATTCCACAAAGGATGAATGGGTTGCTCATCTTCTTCTATTTGAGTGAAGCGGCCTACTGGCTCTAAAAAATAATTATCGTTATTATCATCATTTACTTGGGAGACTTCTCCAGCCATTACCATACCTGTACCTTTTACAGCATAAAATTTATGGTAAATATTTCTTTCAACAGTGACGCTCTGGCCTCTTTTTAAAATTAAAGGTTCATGAGGCTCAACTTCTACCTGAACACCATCAACTAAAATATTAATATTTTCATTTTTTTCTTTGAGATGTTCATTAACCATTACAAATTCAATAGCTAAGTCTCCGCCTCCTCGATTAATGATATCCTCTAGTTTAACTTTGTGACTATGAAAGGGTATTTCTTGACCCTCTCGCATAAATAAAAGTTTTTCAGCATAGGGTTTATCTTGAGCATTTCCTTGAATGCCATTTCTAATACAAAATAAAGTAATGCCTTGTTCATTAAACAAACCTTTACCAAAATCAGTTACGTCCCATCCCATTTGATGGTCTTTTAAATATTTTGATACACTAGGTTCATTGCTGTAATCCTCTTTTGACCAATATCCCCATTGGGGCAGAACCCAGGAGTAATTTTCCATCATCTTTTTAGCTTCAACAATAGCTTGATTGATTTCAGATCTTTTCATGCAAAGATAGATTAACAAAAAAATTAAATAATTGATATAATCCTTTGATGAAGACAATTCTTGTAGATCCTTTTCCAAGAGAGATGAAATTAATTTTTACATCAGAGAAATTACAACTTTTAAAAAAAAATTATCAATTAATTAATGTCCCAAATAAAAACAAAAAAAAATTTTATGAACAAAATATAGCTAAAGCAGATTTTATTATTGGTCAGCCTGACCTGCCCTCAACTCTATTAGAAAAAGCAAAAAAATTAAAAGCGATATTTAATGTTGAAAGTAATTTTATGGATAATATGGATTATGAATATTGTTTTTCTAATAATATTTATGTTTTATCGACCGCTCCGGTATTTGCCCAAACCGTGGCTGAGATAGCAGTAGGCTTCACATTTTCTTTAAAAAGAGATATCCACCAAGCTCATTTAGATTTTATTCAAGGAAAAGAAAAATATGGTCTTGAGGGAAATAAAAGCAGTAGTTTATTAAAAAATAATCAAATTGGTTTCATCGGCTATGGAGATCTTGCTAAAAATCTTCATCCTCTCTTAAAGCCTTATACTAATAATTATCTTGTATATGATCCTTGGCTTTCTGAAAAACAATTAAGAGAATGGGGGACTGTTCCCTCTTCACTTATAAAAATTTTCAAAGAGTGTGATGTTATTTATGTTCTAGCTTCAATTACAACTAAAAATCAAAATATGATTGATTATAAACTTTTAAATTTAATGAAAAAAAATGCATGTTTGCTTATTTTAAGTAGAGCAAGTGTTATTAATTTTGATGATTTAATTAAGGCAATTAGAAAAAAGAATATTAAAGTTGCTACTGACGTTTTCCCAGAAGAACCAGTTAAAAAAAATGATCCTATTAGAAAAGAAAAAAATATTTTATTTTCAGCTCATCGTGCGGGAGCATTAACCGAAGTATTTTATGAAATGGGAGAAATTGTTTTCGAAGATTTGCAACTAATTAGTAGAGGATTGCCCCCTAGACTGTGCAGAAGAGCAGAGTTAGAAACAGTAAGAAGTCTTCGCTCTAAACCCGTAGATGTTAATTAATTTTGTTGAATTGATGTAATTTTTTTAGTTCTATGATTGTATGTTAATTAATATTGATCCTATTTTAAATCCAGAAATTCTTCATACCCTAAGATCTATGGGACATGGTGATAAATTAATTATAAGTGACTCTAATTTTCCCGCCTACTCAATGAATTCAAGAGTGCACCGCCTTGATGGCGTAGATGCCGCGAGGGCCGCAAAAGCAATATTATCTATATTTCCTTTGGATAGTTTTATTGAGGCGCCAATTCAAAGAATGGAAATTGATGGAAAGCCTGATGAACTAAATGAGGTTCACAAAGAAATGATGAGAACAACAGCTGAAGTTGCTGGTGATCATTGGAAGATTTCATCTATTGAGCGTTATAAATTCTATGAAGAAGCCAAAAAAGCTTTTGCTATCATTACTACCAATGAAACAAGGCCATTTGGTTGCTTCATTTTCACCAAAGGGGTCGTCAAACCCGATGGTTCTGTTTGGTTATTAAATCATTGAGTATTTCAATACTAGGAATTTTTGTTGCAGATTTATGTTTTTTTGCAGATGAAATTCCCATTCCTGGCAAAACTGTACTTGGAAAAAAATACATAATTGGCCCTGGTGGTAAAGGCTCTAACCAAGCCATTGCAGCCTCGCGAGCGGGAGGTGATGTTTCTTTTATTACCAAACTCGGAAAAGATAGTTATTCAGAGATGGCATTAAATCTTTATCAAGAAGCTGGAATAAATACACAGTCGGTTGTTTTAGATTCTAATCTTACCACTGGTGCTGCAGGAATATTAATCAATCAAAAAACAGGTGAGAATGCAATAAATGTAGTTCCAGGAGCTGCAGGGACAATCGACAATAAATTGATAGATGAAAATTTATCGATTATTAAAAATTCTAAAATATTTTTATCTCAGCTAGAAACTCCACTAGAGACTACATTGTACGCACTCAAACTAGCAAAAGAAAATGGATGCACAACTATATTGAATCCGGCTCCAGCCAGCGATCTTCCTGAAGATTGTTATCCAAATATTGATTTTTTTACCCCAAATGAAACTGAAGCGAGTTTTTATGTCCAACAACCTATTGAAAGTGAAAAAGATTGTCGTGATGCCGCAAAAGTTTTTTTAGATAAAGGGATAAAAAATATTTTAATTACATTAGGGGAAAAGGGATGCTTTTTTAAAAATAAAGATGAAGAATTTTTAATTCCTGCAAAAAAACTTTCACTTCCAGTATTAGACACAACTGGAGCGGGCGATGCTTTTAATGGAGCATTTAGTGTCGCTTTATCCAATAATAAGAACTATAAAGAAGCAATTGAGTTTGCTAGTTTAGTAGCGGGAATTTCAGTGACTCGTGAGGGTGCTGCAAATTCAATGCCAAGTATTCAAGAAATTAAGGAGAATTTATAATGAGTTATTCAGCACAAAAAAATCGCTACCAAAACATGCAGTATAGAAATTGTGGAAAAAGTGGTTTGAAACTTCCTCTTTTATCAATTGGGCTGTGGCATAACTTTGGAGGTGATAGTGGAATGCCCGCTGAATCAAAAAAAATTCTTTTTGCCTCTTTTGATGCTGGTATCACCCACTTTGATTTGGCTAATAATTATGGTCCTCCTTACGGAAGTGCTGAGGAAAATTTTGGAAAAGTAATGCAAAGTGATTTTAAAAAGTATCGTGATGAAATGATCATATCCTCTAAAGCGGGTTACGACATGTGGGATGGGCCTTATGGAGAATGGGGATCTAAAAAGCATGTAATCGCAAGTTGTGATCAAAGTTTACAAAGAATGAAAATCGATTATGTAGATATTTTCTACTCACATCGCTTTGATCCGAATACTCCTTTGGAAGAAACTGCTGATGCTCTTGAAAGTATTTATCGATCTGGTAAGGCCTTATATATAGGTATCTCTTCTTATTCAGCCAATAAAACGAAGGCAATGATTAAAATTCTAAAAAATCGTAACATCAAATTATTTATTCATCAGCCATCATATTCTCTTATTAATCGATGGATTGAAAAGGATTTGACAAAAACCTTAATCGAAAATGGAGTGGGTTGCATCGCCTTTTCTCCCCTTGCTCAAGGATTTTTATCAGACAAATATTTAAATGGCATCCCTAAAGGAACAAGAGTGAGTGAAAATAGCTCTTTTAGCAAAGATTTAATTACTAAAAATAATTTAAAAATCATTAATAACTTAAATTCAATTGCAAAGAAACGAGGTCAATCTCTCTCTCAAATGGCATTGGCGTGGGTGTTAAATAACAAAGCCGTCACGTCAGCATTAATTGGCGTTCGTACATTAACACAATTACAAGATAATTTAGCTGCGCTCAATAATTTGAAATTTTCCAAAGATGAACTGAAGAGCATTGATAAAAAAGCAAAAGAAGGAAAGATTAATCTTTGGGCTCCCTCAAGCTCCTATTGAAAAGAATTTTAATTTTTGGCGACTCTAATAGTTGGGGGTATACCGATGAAGATAATGGTCATCGATTTGAAAAAAGATGGCCGGTATCATTAAATCAACAATTAATTAAAAGGGGCCTTGATACTGAAATACTGGAGGATTGCCTACCAGGCAGAACAACGAATATAGATGATCATCAAGATGGCATTCATTTGAATGGTTCTAAAATATTAAAATCATCCTTACTGTCTCATTCCCCTATAGATTTAGTTATTTTAATGCTAGGAACGAATGATCTTAAAGTACGTTTTCAAAGAACTGCAGAAAATATTGCTGAGGGGCTAAAAGAATTAATAGAAATTGTCTTGGAAACTAACTCTGGTTTAGGCGGATGGCATGATTTAAATAAATCGAATTTGCTCATCATTTGCCCACCCATTTTAGGAAAAAAATCTCATGACTCCTCTTGGGTTAATTTCAAGGAATGGGAAGGCGCCCACGATAAATCAAAAAAACTGTATTCTGCATTTAAAAAAGTCTGTAGCGAAATGGGCGTTGACTTAATTGATGCAAATAAGTTTTGCCAATCTTCAGATATAGACCCTATTCATTGGTCAAAACACACTCATCTACATTTCAGCGAAGAACTAGCAAAGATTATTGAGCAAAAAATTAAACTTTAACCCAACTTCCTTTTTTAATTGACTTAAAGGTAGCATCTAAAACCTTCATATTTTTCTTTGCATCTTTTAGGTCATAATCGACTTTGGTCTTATTAATTAAATGATTTGAAAAAGCTGTTGCTTGTTGTTCATATTGATCTGCTGCTGAAAAAACTTTAACCGTATTTTCTTTTCGATAAATCGATTGCCCATTATAAATAATCACCGTGGTAGGTTTTGTGGCAACTGCATTAAAAGGATTTTCTACAACAATAGTTTTTTTAGTTCCTAAAATAATCACTTGTTGAGATACATTACTTTGTGTTGCAACAATATATGAAGAAAAGATACCACCAAAGTCGAGCATGACTGACGATAAAATATCTGTTTTGAATTTTTTATCCTTAACAGCGGTCGCAACAACCCTCTTAGGTTCCTTATCAGTAAGGTATCTTGAAATAACGGTGGGATAACAACCAATATCGTATATGGCACCCCCTCCAAACTTATTAATATTTCTTATATTTTTAGGATCTTTGTTAGAATAAGAAAAGACAGTAGAAATATTGCTTATACTTCCTATGTTGCCCTCATTGATAAATTTTTTTACCCATTGCCATTGAGGGTGATGACGAACCATAAAAGCCTCTTTGATAATGACTTTATTTTTTTTTGCAGATTTAATTAAAGGGTCGATGTCTTTTGCTTTGAGTGAAAGCGGCTTTTCTAAAAGAATATGTTTTCCATATGAAGCAGCCTTCAAACTAGTCTTGATATGTAAATGATTAGGGAGAGGATTATAAATAACATCTATATCTGGATCTTGATAAAGCTCTTCATAAGATCCATAACTTTTAGATATATTTAACTTTTTACAAAGTGACTGAGCTTTACTTAAATCTCTACTGGCCAGGCCTAAAACTTTACTATTTTTTGATTTTTGGATAGCGGGAATGACATGCTCCCATCCAATTTTAGCAGTACTAAGGATACCCCAATTAACGATAGTTTTTTTCATTTTTAAATCTTATCCTAATTTTAAATAAATTTGAAAAATATTTATTTTACTTTAATTACTTAGATAGATGGAAACAAAATTCAAAATAGGTATTGATTACGGGGGTACTAAAATTGAAGGTATCTTAATGGATCAAGGGGGAAAAGAGGTTCTAAGAAAACGCTCCACTTATGATAAAAATTATCAAAGTGGTCTGGATACAGTAAAGTCCCTGGTTGAAGAATTTGACCAATATACTAGCTCAAAAAATACTGTGGGAATATGTATCCCTGGTTTCTCTTCCATAGAAACTGGGTTAGTAAATAATGCTAACTGTGTCTGGATTAATGATCAACCTTTTCAAAAAGATTTAGAACTTATTTTAAATAGAGAAATAAAAATGATGAATGATGCAAATTGTTTTGCATTATCAGAGGCCATAGACGGATCAGGAGCCAACTATAAATCTGTTTGGGGAATAATAGTGGGATCCGGTTTTGGGGGATCTTTTGTCTACAACAAAGAGGTTGTGGAGGGAGTGAATCAAGTAGCCGGAGACTGGGGTCACCAACCTCTACCCTATCCCACTCAAGAAGAATACGATCTTAATGTTGAATGTCAGGTGGGAAATTGTCAAAGACCCCTTTGTGCTGAGCAATTTATTTCTGGAATTGGTTTTACGAAAATTTTTAATAAGAAATACGGAACAGATTTACGTACACGAGAGATTGTTGCGCTTGAAGCCAATGGTGATGAACGTGCCAAAAAAGAATTTGAACTTTATGAAGATCGATTTGCTCGCCTTATTGCTGTGATGATTGGTATAGTCGATCCAGATGCGATCATCCTAGGTGGCGGCATGTCTAATGTAGCCCGACTCTACGACAATATTCCAAAATTACTTCCAAAATATACTTTTAGTGATAAGGTGCGTAACAAAGTTCTACGCAATACTCATGGAGACTCCAGTGGTGTGCGTGGGGCTGCCTGGCTATGGGATACAGATAAATTTTAAATGAAAAAAATAGGAATTCTTACAAGTGGTGGTGATTGCGGTGGCTTAAATGCAGCGGTTCGTTCTATTTTTTTTCGCGCAAAAAATACATACAATATGGAAGTTCTTGGAATTCAAGATGGAACTGTCGGGCTAATGCAACGACCAGTTGCATATCTTCCCCTAGATTATCAAACATTTAGTGGCGCTCTTCTTCGTCAAGGAGGAACCTTTCTAGGAACAACTAACAAAGGTAACCCTTTTAAATTCCCAATGGGCGATGGTTCATTTAAAGATCGCTCCCAGGAAATTATTGATGGCTATCACGAACTAGGACTTGAAGGTTTAATCGTGATTGGTGGTGATGGAAGTATGGCAATCCTTACTGAAATCGCAAAAAGAGGTGATTTAAAAATAGTCGCCATTCCCAAAACGATTGATAATGATGTTGGCGCTACTGAAAGCTCCATCGGTTTTAACACCGCTGTTAATGTTGCTACGCAGGCCCTTGATAATCTTCAATCAACTGCAGCTAGTCACCATAGAAGCATGATTTTAGAAGTAATGGGAAGAGATGCGGGACACATCGCGATAAATGCAGGCATAGCAGGCGGCGCGGATGTAATTTTAATTCCGGAAATTAATTATTCTATTAAAGGTGTTGTGAAAAAATTAACCGAGATGAAAAATAGAGGAATTGTTCATTCTTTAATTGTAGTGGCAGAAGCGGTCAAGACGGAAGATGGCAAGACTTATGAAGTAGAGTTTGCAGATGGCCAAAAAAGACTTGGTGGGATAGGTACGTATTTATCTGAAGCTATCATGAAAACAACAGACATCGAATGTCGTGTCACTTCTTTGGGTCACGTTCAAAGAGGAGCTCCTCCCACACCCAGAGATAGAATTTTAGCCAGTGCCTTTGGAGTCTATGCAGTAGACTTACTTGCCCAAGGTAAGTTTGATCGTATGGTCGCTTGGAGAGATAGAAAAGTAATCGACGTTCCCATTTCTGAGGGTATCTCTACATACAAAGTAGTTGATCGTAGCGATCCTTTAATTGAAACCGCATTAGCACTTGGTGTTTATGTTGGCGATATTGAATAGTTGTTTACTTCTATTAGGCAAATAGAAAATTTATCTCAATTTAAAAAAGAAATTTTCAATGGGAAAATATTTGTTTTTCAAAAATCTCAAATTGCCGAACGGCTCATTGATCAAATTAAGAAAAAAATTCAAATTGATTATTCTGGGCAATTAGAAAAACTTCATCACTTATCTAACTGTGAAGAGCTAAGTGCTGATTTAATAGCAAATTTAAAAAATACAGAAATTTTCAAAACTCTTTTTTATGATTTTTTGATTTCGATCAACTTCCTACAAGGTGAAAGTTACTGGGATAAGTTTGTTGTTCGTGTTGCCCCTGCAAAAAATGAATTTGGATATCGCGAAGCCTCCAGAATTGGAGTTCATCGTGACACCTGGGGTACGAACATTCACCAACAAATTAATTGGTGGGCCCCCATTAGCTCGATAGAAAAAACGAACACAATGGTCTTTTTTCCTGAATATTTTGATAAGCCTGTTAAAAATTCTACTGCTACTTGGGATTTAAATATTTATCTAGAAAATAGAAAAAAAGGTGATTTTTCCTATCCCTCAGCACCGGAGTTATTAGAGGATTTACCTGAAAATTTAAAAATTTGGCCTGTAACAATCAAACCAGGAGAGATACTCTGCTTTTCGGGAAGTCACCTTCATAGTTCTTCCAAAGATAAATCTGAAAATACTAGATTTAGCTATGAAATACGAACCATTTGTCAAAATGATCTTGATGAAAAAAATGAAGCGCCCAATGTTGATTGCGAATTGCAATGGCAATTCCCCAAAATCTTTCGAAATATGAAAGACAATTCGCCAATGAAAATGACTAGCTGAGTAATTATTTTTTTGTTACTTTTCATGTGTGAAGAAAAATTATTCCATATTTAGTATTGCTAGAAATGCACTTTCTGGTCACAAAAACTGGCCTAAAATGTGGCGTAGCCCTGAGCCTCGAGAATTTTATGATGCTATCATCATTGGGGGTGGCGGTCATGGACTCGGTACAGCTTACTATTTAGCAAAAGAACATGGTCTGAAAAATATTGCCGTCATTGAGAAAGGCTGGCTTGGTGGTGGTAATACTGGTCGTAATACTACAATCATTCGATCAAACTATTTATGGGATGATAGCGCTCACTTATATGAACATTCTCTTAAACTTTGGGAAAATCTCTCTCAAGAACTCAACTATAATGTCATGTTTAGTCAAAGAGGGGTGATGAATTTAGCCCATAATGAACATGATATAAAAGAAATCAAAAGACGTGTTAGTGCAAATAATTTAAATGGTATTGACTCCCAGTGGCTCTCAAAAGAAGAGATACAAAAAATGGTACCTATCATGAATACGGATAATCTGCGCTACCCAGTTCTGGGTGCCTCTTTTCAACCACGTGGAGGTGTCGCTCGACACGATGCGATTGCTTGGGGCTTTGCAATGCGCGCTGATGAGATGGGTGTTGATATTATTCAAAATTGTGAGGCACAGCAAATTAGAACCAAAAATGGAAAAATTGAAGGTGTTGAAACATCTAAAGGATTTATAAGAGCAAATAAAATAGGTGTTGTTGCATCAGGGCACACAAGTGTTCTTGCAGAAACCGCAGGTATAAGACTTCCACTTCAAAGCAAACCCCTTCAAGCTCTTGTCTCCGAGCCTATTAAACCAATTATTGATACTGTAGTGATGTCATCTGCAGTGCATGCATATGTTAGCCAGTCAGATAAAGGAGAATTAGTTATTGGGGCGGGCACAGATAGTTATAATTCTTTTACCCAACGAGGTGGCTTTAATATCATAGAAGAAACTATTCGAGCAATGGTCGAGCTCTACCCCGTGTTCGGAAAAATGAAAATGTTAAGACAATGGGGCGGGATTGTAGATATTTGCCCTGATGCAAGTCCTATAATTAGCAAATGCGATGTTGAAGGTTTATTTTTCAATTGTGGATGGGGCACCGGGGGTTTTAAAGCGACACCTGGAAGTGCAAATGTATTTGCTCATACGATTGCCAAAAATGAACCTCATCAAATCAACGCTGCCTTTAGTTTAGATCGATTTGTTAGTGGAAAATTAGTCGATGAACATGGGGCTGCAGCAGTAGCTCATTAAAATTCAATGCTTTTAATAGAATGCCCTTATTGCGGACCCCGAGACCAATCTGAATTTTCTAATGGTGGTGAAGCCCACGTTAAGCGACCAGACGGATCACAAGAAATAAGCGATCGAGAATGGGGTGAATATGTTTTTATTCGCTCAAATCCCAAAGGGCTATTTTATGAGAGGTGGGTTCATTCTCATGGATGTCGTAAATGGTTTAACTGTGTTCGTGATACTTCAACAGATGAAATCTTAAAAATCTATAAGTTAGATGATCCAAAGCCTCCCTTAAAAGAATTTGAAAATAAAATCCAAACTCCCTCTGGAGAGCCCGATGTTGGCTCTGGCAATTTTACAGTGAAAAAATGACTGAGCTAAATAATCAAAATAGTCCTTTTGTTCATTTTCATCAGAGGATTAATTTCCAATTTGATGGAAAAAAATATTATGGCTACAAAGGAGACACGATCGCAAGTGCCCTACTCCGACATGGAATAAAAATAATTGGAAGAAGTTTTAAATATCACCGCCCTCGAGGTATTTACACATGTGGCATAGAAGAACCTAATGCTCTGGTGCAAATAATCAGTGAGCACTCAGAGCCAAACGTTCGCGCCACGATCAAAAAAATTTATGAGGGCATGGAAGTAGAAAGCCAAAATCGTTGGCCATCACTCGAATTTGATATTGGTAGCATCAATAGTATTCTTTCCCCTCTTTTTTCTGCGGGATTTTATTACAAAACGTTTATGGGTCCGCACAAAAGTTTTTGGAAGAAAATATACGAACCTGTAATTAGAAAAGCGGCCGGTCTTGGAAAGCCTCCAAAAGAATTTAAAGCAATTAGTTCTCATCTCCATCACAATGTTGATATTGTGATTGTGGGTGGTGGCCTCAATGGTTTGCTAGCAGCATCTTCACTTATCGATACTGATTATGATATTTTGCTGATTGAAAGCGATAATCAACTAGGCGGAATACTTAATAATTCCTCAAAAATTAATGAAATTAATGGCCTACAACCTCAAGAATGGGTTAAGGAAATAGTTGAAAATATTAAGAAATCTAAAAATATTAAAATTCTCCATAACACTCTTGTTACAACTTATAATTACGTCAATCACCTTATTGCAGTTGAAGATAAATATGTAGGCACAAAACCAGCCGAAGATAAGGTCAATAGCACCCTACATAAAATTCGAACAGAACATGTCATTTTAAGCAATGGACATATTGAACGATTTTTATCTTTTCAAAATAACGATCTACCTGGAATTATGCTGGGGGCTTCGTTTGAAAAATTTGTATGTCGTTACGGTGTCGTACCTTCAAAAGAGCCGATTATATTTAGTAATAATTCCAATTCGAATAGCTTAATACAAATTCTTCTTGAATTAAATATTAAACCAAAAGCGTATATTGACTCCAGGTCTGGGGAACAAATAGAAGGAGAATTATTTGAGCTAATCCGAAAAAATGACATTCCTTTATATACCAACTCTCAAGTGAAGGCAGCGTATGGAAATAAAAAATTAGAAAAAATAGTTGTTCAAGACAGCTCTGGTGGAATTAATGAAATTACTACAGATTTTTTATGTGTTTCAGGAGGGATAAATCCTGATGTCCATTTATTCACTCAATCAAAAGGGTTGCTAGACTGGGATGAAAAAGATCTTACTTATAAACCCTCTAAACCTTTTCAAAACACTATCACTTTAGGATCTGCCAGTGGCCAGTTTAATTTAGAAGAAATTGAAAATGAACTTAATCAAAAATTAAAAATCTTTAACTCAAATAAAATAAAAATAAAAATCAAATCTAATACTGCTAGTAGATATCACATTCAAAAATTATGGGAGGTGCCTGCTCATAAAACATCAATGTGGTCTAAATCTTTTATTGATTTACAAAATGATGTTACCACTAAAGATATCAGACAAGCGATTTCAGAGGGTTTTGATCGTATTGAACATCTAAAACGATTTACAACGAATAGTATGGGTACCGACCAGGGAAAAATTAGTAGTATTAATGCCCTAGGGATTGTTTCTGAATTACTAGATAAAAAAGTCAATGAGGTTGGAACCACCATTTATCGACCTCCTTATGCCCCTCTCAGTTTTGCGGCTATTGCTGGAAGAAATTCATATGAGTTTTATGACCCTGAGAGGAAGTCACCCATTCATCAATGGCATATGAAAAACGGTGCTGTTTTTGAAGATGTTGGCCAATGGAAAAGACCTTGGTATTTCCCACTTTCAAAATCTGAGACAATGCACGATGCGGTCCAAAGAGAAAGCAAAACTGTTCGTGAGTCAGCTGGTATTTTAGATGGGAGCACTCTTGGAAAGATTGAAATTAAAGGAAAAGATGCCCTTCAATTCATGAATTTGATTTATACCAATAGCTTTACAAAAATGAAATCTGGATCTGCTAGATATGCTCTCATGTTAGGGGAAGATGGAATGGTTAAAGATGACGGGATTATTTGTAAAATTTCTGATGAACACTTTATAGCCACCACAACGACTGGAGGTGCCGCTAATGTTTTAGCCTGTATGGAAGAGTATGGTCAAACAGAATGGCCAAATTTAAATGTTTATATGAATTCAATTACAGAGCAGTTTGCTACCTTTAATATTAGTGGTCCTAAAACTCGTGATATCATGAGCAAAGTTTTCCCAGAAATTGATTTTTCCAACCAAGCTTTTCCTTTTATGACATTTCAATTTCATGAGTTTCAAAATACTCAATTAAGAATTATGAGAGCTAGTTTTACTGGGGAAATGGGCTACGAAGTCTATGTACCTTCTAATTCTGCTCTTAAAATTTGGGAACAGATACAAGAAGCCGGAAAAGAATTTGGTTTAACTCCCTATGGAACTGAAACGATGCATCTTCTTCGAGCTGAAAAAGGTTACATCATTGTTGGTCAAGATACCGATGGGTCTATTACTCCAATTGACTTGGGGTTAAATTGGATGATCGGCAAAACTAAAACTGATTTTCTTGGAAAACGATCTCTAACTCGTTCTGACACAGTGCGTCCAGATCGAAAACAATTTGTTGGTATCCTTCCATTAAACAAAGAAGATAGCCTTGAAGAAGGACAACACATTTTCTTAAATGACTCCATTCAGACCCCTGTTCCTATGCTGGGTCATATAACTTCAAGTTACCATAGTCCAATAATGGGACATACCTTTGGATTGGCTGTATTAAAAGATGGCCGCAATTTAATTGGCACCAAAGCTTTTGCCTCTACTTCTAATCAAAAAACAATTCCTGTCGAAATCGTCAAACCCATTTTCTATGATGAAAAAAATGAAAGGCTTGTCTCATGAGAGAAGTCATTCGATCCAATGAAGTAGAAATCAAAACATTTACAACTTACCAAGTAATTATTAGGGGCAATGGCGACTCCAAATTTAATAACTTGTTGAATAAAAAACTAAATCTCTTACCTCCTTCTGATAATTTGCGAATTGTGTCAGACGATAGTCATATTTTAGCAAAACTTTCCTATGATCAGTGGAACTTGATATTTCTAGACAAAAATGATGATTTAAAAATTCAAAATTTTTGCGATGAAATTAATAAAAATTCAGAACTGCTGGCTACTAACATTTCCGATGCTCAAGTTTTTTTCCAGATTAGTGGTGAAAATACCTATTCGATGATGAATAAACTAACTCATTTTGATTTTAGAGAAAAAAACTTTAAACCCATGACAGCAGCACAAACGCTCATGGCCAGAATTGACTGTAATTTTTATAAACTTCATAGTCACCTTCTTGTAAGCTGCAATCGATCCTTCTCCGACTATTTAGAGGATCGACTAATAGATGCTGTTAATTTTTAATTTCCATTTTTCATATTGACATCAAAAATTGGAACTGGTTAGTTTAAGTATATATAAGGAGGGGTGATGTCACGTAAATCACGTATCATTATTGTTGGTAGCGGCATTGTTGGTGCTAGCACAGCTTATCATTTAGCTCAGCTAGGTTGGAAGGATATGGTGATTTTAGACCAAGGTCCTCTATTTGAAACGGGTGGCTCAACAAGCCACGCACCTGGGGGGGTTTTCCAAACTAACCCTTCTCGCATGATGTGTAAGTTTGCACAGTATACTGTTGATTTACTTCGATCCCTTTCCTTTGAGGGAAAGCCCTGTTTTCATACCGTAGGTGGTATTGAGGTCTCTAAAACAAAAGAACGTCATGAAGATTTATATCGAAAGCTTGGAATTGCTCATAGTTATGGTCTCACTGACGCTAAAATAATTTCACCCGATGAAGTCCTTAAGATGAGTCCTTTCATTGATCCAGAAAAAATTCATGGTGGATATTATGTTCCGACTGACGGACTAGCTGCACCAGTTCGAGCTGTGCGGGCAATGGCTAAATATGTTACTGACTTAAATGCAGGAGAATTTATAGGAGAAACTCCTGTTACAGGTTTTAAAATTTCTAATAATCAAATTCGAGGAGTAGAAACACCTCATGGAGATTATGAAGCGGATATAGTTTTAGTCTCTACTGGTATTTGGGCACCTAAAATGGGTAGGCTTGCAAATATTTCTTTGCCACTGGTTCCCTGCGAACACCAAATGGCTTGGTTAGAACCTTTTGATGAATTAAAAGAATTTCAAGCTGATCATAAAGAGGCACAAGTTGAACATGCTTTGATGAGACACCAAGATTACAGTCTTTATTTTAGACAATGGAATGATACTTATGTTATTGGTAATTATCGACATGAACCTCGCATCCTAGAGTCAGAAGAACTAAAAAAGCCTGAAGATGCTGAAGAGATGCCATCCTTAGTAGATTTTCGACCAGATGATTTTGCTGGAGCCCATCAGGAATCTAACTGGTTATTTCCTAAATTTGCTGAAAAAAAATTAACCAAAAAAATCAACGGTATTTTTTCATTTACTACTGATGGAAATCCACTCATGGGCGAAACCTCCATTAAAGGATTGTGGACCGCGAATGCTGTTTGGATTACTCATGCCGGTGGAGTTGGAAAAGCAATGGCTGAATGGATCGCGAATGGAGAACCAGAGCTTGATGTTCGCCAAGGAGATATCAATCGTTTCCACCCTCATCATCATGTAAGAAAATACCTACGAGCCCGAGGTAAACAAAATTATCGAGAGGTGTATGATATCATTCACCAGCTCCAACAAATGGAACAGCCTCGACCTCTTCGTCGAAGTCCTTTTTATAGTCGTTTAGAAGGACAAAAAGCTCATTTTTTTGAGACAATGGGATGGGAGCGTCCACAGTGGTATGAATCCAATCAAGAATTAATCAAAGGGAAAAACTTTCCAAACAGAACGGGATGGGCCGCAAAATATTGGTCCCCTATTCAAGCAGCCGAACATTTAGTGACACGTCAAACTGGTGCACTTTTTGATATTACCGGATTTGTAAAAATTGAAGTGAATGGAAAAGGAGCTTTAGCTCTTTTACAAAAAGTTTGTACCAACAACATAGATGTTCCTGTTGGTAAAGTAGTATACACCATTATTTCTAATATTTATGGTGGAATTAAAAGTGACTTGACGATTAGTCGATTAGAAGAAAATAAATTTTGGGTATTAGCAGGAGCTGGTAATGGGATGATTGACATCAATTGGTTACGTGTCAATGCACCTGATGATGGAAGTGTTCAAATTATTGATTGGACATCTGCTTTAGCGGGAATTGGTCTATGGGGACCAAACTCTCGAAATGTTCTTGAAAAATTATGTGATGACGATGATGTCTCGAATGAAGCATTTCCCTTCTTCTCGATAAAAAGAATATCAATAAGCAATATTCCTTGCGTGGCTGTTCGAATTTCTTACATAGGCGAACTCGGTTGGGAAATCTACACCCCAACAGAATACGGTTTAACTTTATGGGATGAGCTTCGAGAAGCTTCTCGCGAATTTAATATGATTTGCTCTGGGGCTGGTGCGTTTGAGTCTTTGAGATTAGAGAAAGGCTATCGATCACTAGGTTCAGACATACATACCAACACAAATCCTTATGAATCTGGTCTAGGCTTTACTGTAAAACTTAAAAAAGAAACTGATTTTATTGGCAAAAATGCTCTTTCTAAAATCAAGGAGGAACCTATTCAAAAAAAATTAGCCTGCATGGTCATGGATGACTCTGAAGGAATGGCGCTTGGCACAGAACCGCTTTACAGTGATGGAAAACCTGTGGGCTACGTAACCAGTACTAATTATGGATACTACGTCGACAAACATATTGTTTATGGCTATATTCCTTCAGAACTTTCATCTGCAGGAACGAAATTAGAATTAGAATATTTTGGTAAAAGGTTTCCATTAACCGTGACATCTGAACCTTTATTAGATCCAGAAAATACTAGATTAAAATCTTAATACTCTTTAGTTTGGTGAAATGAGCAAAGAAAAAATTGTTTCTTTATTACAAGGTTTTACAATTGAGCTTAACCCCAAAGTTAGATTCAAGTTAAGCTCTATTCCTCTTGATTCTAAAAATCACGTTTATATCACCTATCTTCCTGATGCTTCAGAAAATGATATTTTAGAAACAGTTGAGTTTGTTTCTAATCAAAAGCTGACCCCTATTCCGCATCTTCCTGCAAGAACCATGATTGATCTAGATCATGTCAAAAGCTTTTTATCAGAAATTCGCAAAAGAACCGACAGTTCAAAAATATTAGTTATTGGTGGAGGGGGCGATCAAAAAGGAAATATTCAATCCTCACTTGATATCTTAGAGTCCGGCCTGCTCGGTGAATTTGGATTTCATCATATTGGAATTGCGGGTCACCCCGAAGGATCACCGGATATTAATCAAGAAACAATTGATCAATTTCTAATTCAAAAATTTGAACTATCTAAAACCAAAAATTTAAATTTTGAATTAGTCACTCAATTTTTCTTCAATGCTGAACCCTTTATTATTTGGTGCGAAAAACTAAAATCAGAAAAAATTGAACTACCTATCAGAGTGGGATTTCCAGGCCCGGCCTCTTTTAAAACCTTACTTAATTTTGGACTAATGAGCGGTGTTGGAAATTCCTTAAACTTTTTGAAAAAAAATTCCAGTAAAGTCTCTGATTTGCTTACCAAAACTTCCAATGATGAAATGTTAATTAGTCTCTCTGACTACGCCAGTGAAGAAACCCCCCTCAAATCCTTTCATTGCTTTCCATTTGGGGGTTTTGAAAAGACTTGTTTTTGGTTAAATGAAGTTCAATCTGGTTCCTTTTCTCTTGAAAATGGTCAAATAAAACTCCACAAAAAAATCTTTTAAATTTGAATTTTTCGATTGCATCCTAAAATAAAAGAAATTAGTTTTTCGGGATTGCTTAAATAGCTTTATAGGAGGGTAAATGAAGCTAACACAACCTAGTACTGTGGATCAGTCTGATAGACTTGTTCCCTATAATCTAAGACAATCCGGACCAACTCCCCAGCAAATGTTGATTTCTACAAGAGTTAGAAAATCTGCTTATTGGCATTTGGCTGTTGAGGCAGGTTGCTGGAGATGTACTGTATACAATCGTATGTATCACCCAAGAGGTTATGTAAAACCTGAAGATGGTGGAGCGATGGTTGAATATGATGCATTGGTTAATCATGTAACAATGTGGAACGTTGCGGTTGAAAGACAAATTAGAGTCAAAGGGCCAGACGCTTTAAAGTTTACGAATTATGTAATTACAAGAGATGCATCACGAATTGAAGTAATGCATGGCAAGTATGTCATTTTATGTAACAGTAAAGGTGGTGTTCTTAATGATCCAATTTTACTGAGAGTTGCTGAAGATGAATTTTGGTTTTCTTTATCCGACTCCGACATCATGTTCTTTTTACAAGGCGTAAATCACGATAAAAGTTTCAATGTAACCATCGATGAAATTGACGTTTGTCCTGTCCAAATACAAGGTCCAAAGTCTGTTGATCTTATGGCTGATTTAGTTGGTGATGCGGTGAGAGAAATTCCCTACTATGGTCTAATGGAGGCAAAAGTTGGTGGGAGAGATTGTATTATTTCTCAAACTGGTTTCACCGGCGAGAAGGGTTATGAAATATATTTAAAAGACGCAACAAAGTATGCGGATGATATGTGGAATGCGGTTCTTGAAGCTGGAAAAAAACATAACCTCATGGTTATTGCCCCTGCTCACCATCGAAGAATTGCAGCAGGTATTCTGTCTTGGGGTCAAGATCTTGATGCTGAAACGTATCCATTTCAATGTAACCTCGGCTATCAAGTCCCTAGAAAAAAGACGGCAGATTACATCGGCAAAGAAGCTTTGGAAGCTATGAGAGCGAAGATTGAAGCTGGCGAAAAACCATATAGCAACCAATTAGTTGGGTTTGTTTTAGGTGGAAAGAAAATTGAGGAGTATGCTCCAGATTTTTGGCTTATATCAGAAGATGGAAGTACACCAATTGGTTATTTAACATCACCTTGGTATTCACCAGAACTTCAAACTAATATCGCAATGGGATATGTACCCTACGAAAAAAAAGATATCGGTAATAAATTTAAATTCCATTTACCAGATGAATATTGCGATACGCCAGGTCAGCCCGTAGATGGCGAAATAGTAGAAATGCCATTTAGACCTTCTGTGAATCCTAATGCGAGAGAAATTGCAAAATCTCAGGGTAGAGACGCAGCTTTTTAATTATTATTTCTTAGAAAGCCCAGTATATTCGCTGGGCTTTTTTTTGTTGTTTTAATATTCTTATATAACTACATTAAGTCCTCCTATGAGCGGCGATATTAATAGATTACATATAGAGCTAGATTATGGTGAGGTCGTTAATTTCAATGAAAGATACTTTGTCCTATCAACTACAGAAGAGAATTTTAAAAAAAATAACAATCTTTTCATCGGATCTTACATTGCCTTACCTGTTTTTTTAATAAAATATCATAATATAAATATAGATAGTCCTGA
>OCRN01000044.1_pt1 | contig 19804 bp, 24 predicted proteins | sample 1534761 | NCBI WGS metagenome assembly OCRN01 (sample SAMEA3275602, study PRJEB22092) | marine metagenome | biome: ENVO:01000047 "MEDITTEREAN SEA BIOME"; feature: ENVO:00002042, "SURFACE WATER"; material: ENVO:00002010, "SEA WATER" | collected 2014-06-21T10:50:00+00 | depth 0 m | reverse complement strand
TGATAGTCAATTTTTTATTTTTTTCATTATTTTTTATACTTTTAGATATCCATTGCTGATCTTTCAATGCCTCGGTAGCAGCGGCACAAGACAATCGGGAGACATTAAATGGTTTTTTAAACTGATATATTCTCGAAATATTTTTTAATGAAGAATATCCCCAACCTATTCGAAGACCACCTAATGCATATATTTTCGAAAAAGACCTTGTGACAATTACATTTGGAAATTTTTTAATTAAAGAAAGGCCATCTTCATACTTTTTATCTTGTAAGTATTCACAGTATGCAGAGTCTAAAACAATTAAAGTCTTTTTATTAATTTTTTTTACAAATTGAATTATTTCTTCCTTATAGAAAATTGACCCAGTTGGATTATTTGGGTTTGCTAGAAAAATGATCTTTGTTTTAGAAGTTACAAGTTTTGCAAGATCTTTTAGAGAAAACTGGAATTGAGCATCGTTGAAAATTTTTGGCTTACATTTAAAATTTTTTGCATAAATAGAATACATTGCAAAGGCATATTTAGTAAAGATTACCTCATCACCGGGCTTGGTGAACGCAGCATAGATCATTTGTAAAACCTCATCCGACCCTGCTCCTAAAACAATTTGTTCAGAATTCAGAGAATAAGTTTTTGCAATTTGATTTCTGAGTGTTTCTCCATCCAATTCAGGATAGATGTTTGAAAAATTAACATTTTTTTTTATGGCCGCCTTAACCCTATGGGAAGGACCATCATTATTCTCATTCGAAGATAAGCGGGTAAAACCTTTAAATTCTTCCGCTCCACCTTGATAATTATTTTTTGGCTTATTTTTAGTCATTTTTTTTTGATTATACTTAAACTATATGAATAAAATATCATCCTTTTATATTGAAAAATAAGCAGAAAAATCATAAGTTTTGTTCAACACCGATTTGATAGCAGCTTGCGGGTGTATAAACAGCTAAAGCGTTTGCCCGTAGGTTATCATCTCGAAATTTTTATGATTCATGAGAAAGATAACAAATAATACCGATTATCCTGGTTTCCTTCTATCCTGTGAGGAAGACCTTTTATTAGACTCAGGAAAATCAATACCTCAATTTCAAATTGCTTATCAAACCTATGGTAAATTAAATTCTCAAAAAGATAATGCGATCTTAATCTGTCATGCATTGACTGGAGATCAATTTCCAGCAGAAGAAAGTCCCATTACAAAAAAAAAGGGTTGGTGGGATTTAATGGTTGGTCCAGATAAACCAATTGATACGAATAAGTATTTCGTAATTTGTTCAAATGTTTTAGGGGGCTGTGTTGGAACCACTGGTCCAAATGATATTAACCCTGAAACCTCAAAAATCTATGGATTAGATTTCCCGACGATTACCATTCGAGATATGGTTAAAGTTCAAAAAATCCTAATTGATGAATTGGGTATAGAAAAATTGAGATCAGTAATTGGAGGCTCTATGGGAGCAATGCAAGTTCTTCAATGGTCCGCAACTTATCCTGAATTTGTGAAGTCCATAGTTTGTATAGCTGGTTCCTTGAAACATTCTGCACAAAATATAGCTTTTGATGAAGCGGGCAGGCAATCCATAATGTTGGATCCCAACTGGCATCAAGGAAGATACTTAGAGCTAGATCAAAAACCAGAAAATGGCTTATCTGTAGCAAGAATGATAGCTCACATTACTTATCTCTCAGAGAAAGCTTTTCAAAATAAATTCGGCAGAAATCTTCAAGAAAAAAAAGATTTGTCTTTTGGTTTTGGAATTGATTTTCAAGTAGAAAGTTATCTTCGACATCAAGGCCGATCTTTTGTCGATCGATTTGATGCTAATAGTTACCTCTATATGACTCGTGCGATGGATTATTTTGATGTCTCGGGAGAAATCACAAATAATCAAAAAAAACTAATTGATAATAAAATTCGTTTTCTAGTTCTCTCCTTTACCAGTGATTGGCTATTTCCTACCAAGGAGTCACGTGAAATCGTCTCCTTACTGAATTCTATCGGCTCTAATGTCAGCTTTGCTGAGGTAGTTTCAGATAGAGGACATGATAGCTTTTTGCTTGATGAGCCTCAATTTTTTCGAGTATGTGAGGGTTTTTTGAAGGGAATTAAATGAGAAACGACTATAAAATTATATTAGATCTTATTCCGGAAAATTCTAAAGTCCTTGATATTGGATGTTCTGATGGAGAGTTAATTTCATTGCTTGCAGAAAAAAACATCAGCGCTCAAGGAGTGGAGCTAAGCCAAGAAAAAGTCATTTCCTGTCTTGGAAAAGGTTTAGACGTAATTCATGGGGATATAAACTTAATCGTCGAGGATTTCCCTTATAATCAATTTGATTATTGTGTCCTAACGCAAACAATACAGGCCGTTCAAAAACCAGATGTTTTATTGAACACTTTAAAAAAAGTTAGCAAAAATATCATTATTGGGTTCAATAACTCTGCAAGATTAAGCAAAACAATCAAGTTTTTACTATCCGGCAGCTTTGACTCTCTTCTAAAAAAATCAAATAGTGATCAGTGGTATAATACTGATTATATACATCCCTGTAGCATTAAAGATTTTAAAAAATTATCACTTGATTTGAATTTTAAAATTGTTTCAACTTACGATGTCATCAAGGCTATTCAATTTAATAATGGCAAAATACCTTCAAATCTTTTCTGTAAAGAAGTATTGTTTCATTTAACAAATGAATAATAAAAAAAATATTATCTTTATTTATAATGCTAAAGGAGGTCAATGGAACTATTTAATTGATACCCTCCATAAATATTTGTCTCCAAAAACTTATGAATGTAACTTATGTCAAATTACGTATGATTTGAAAATGCGAAAAGCATGGAAAGACTTTATAGAGAGTTCTCCACATAATTATCAGTTTTTACATTTAGAGGAACTAGCAGCATTCGGACTGCAGAGCTATATTAATGAATTGCCCATTTGCCTAGAAGAAAAAAATGGAAAACACAACGTGTTAATTGATAAAAATGAAATGAATTCATTTCAAGATGAACATGAATTAATCGAGTCTCTTAAAAAAAAATTATAAACTAACAATCCCTAAATAAATTAGCCTCAGAGAGGCAACGACAATAAAAAAATTGATGATAGCAAAGAAGGATTTATCTGAAAGTTTACTATTCATCCAATGGCCTAAAATCACCCCTATCACTGCGACTGGGGAAAAAATCAAATAGCCCAACAGACTCTCAAAACTTAATATATCTAAATAGAAGTAAGGAATTAATTTAAAAAGATTGATCAAGGCCATAGAAAACACAAGTCCTGCAACAAATTGAACTTTTCGATCATAGATTGACATAAAGTAGATATTCATAGGCAGGCCTCCTGAGTGAAGAACAAAACTAGTAAAACCAGCTAACGTTCCCCATATCGTTTTACTTCCATAAAAAGGAATTTTTTTAATTTTAGATTTAGTTAATAAATAATTGAATACTACATAAACAAGGGAGATCGAGCCAATAAAGACACTAATTAAAGAGAGGTTAATAAATTTAAAAAGAACGGTACCTGCGATAACACCCAATAAAGAAAATGGAGCGATGGACCAGACAGCCCTATGGTCATAGTATTTTCGATTCAAGAAGGCTGCAATTGCATCACAAATGATTAGCATGGGCATCAAAATAGCAATCGCTGTTAAAGGCCCGTAAGTAATTGAAAGAACAGTAACCGATATTAAAGCTAACCCTCCCCCAGAAAAACCCGATTTTGAAATTGCAAACAAAAGAATGGAAAATGAGACGATGAGATAGTAACTAGTATCTAACAAGATTTAATTTTATAGACTAATCTAGAGTTATTAAAATATGAAACTATTAAGTTATCACAGCATTTTTAATTGGAATTTTTTTGGATTTGGACTTGTTAGTAGCATAAACAATTTTTTTGCACACACAGATCATTAACCCTCCCATATAAGGAAATATACGGTTACCAGTCGTTTCAATTGTTTTATGAAATTTATAATTGATATAATGATGCCAAGGGGGGAAATGGAGAAAAGATTTTTTTTGATCTAAAATCAAATAATCTTCAATCAATTTTTTAAATTGAGCGGAGGAATAAGAGCGACCATAGCCGAAGGGGTTATTATCATATCGTGTCCAAAGACCTGATCTTCGTGGAACCAAAGCAATAAAATATCCATTAGGCTTTAATATTCGCCAAATTTCTTCGATGCTACTTAAAGGCTTTTCAACAAATTCTAATAGGTGGGTAGTTATCACTAAATCGACAGAGCTTGGATCCAACGGTAGAAAATATTCATGAATAGTTTTTTCATCAAAATCATATTTTTCACTAATACTCCCATCTAAAAAATCAGGAATAAGGGATGTAATATTTAAATTTGTATGACTTTTTTTTAAAAAAGAAAGGTAGGGACTAGTATACCCATAACCACATACGAATTGATCAGAGATATCTCCGAGAACGGATGTAATCTGTTGTCTAATAGTTCTTTTAACAATGCTTCCAAGTGATGATTGATAAAAGCTATAAATATCAGATGCGTTAATATCCATAGTTGTATTTTATCGAGATTTACCTAACATTCCAATGTAATGGCTAGACCTAATGTTTATCTATTTCCTCAGTTAGAGGATAATTATGGCTACTTAATTAAAAACCCCCATGCAACTGAGGGAATATTAGTCGACCCCTCCGATTTAGACATGTGTCTTAAAATACTCGAATTAAATGACTGCTCACCAACACATATTTTGCTCACCCATCATCATGATGATCACATAGCGGCAGTTCAAGATTTAAAGAATAAGTTTCAATCGATTATCGTTGGTTACGAACATGATAAAAAAATCCCTCAACCAGATCTTGTAGTCAAAGACGAAGAGATTTTTGAAATACACCAAAATAAATTTAAAGTTATCCATACGCCCGGTCACACCTTACAACATGTCAATTATTTTATACTTGAACATAATATTCTTTTTTCCGGGGATACTTTATTTAGTATGGGATGTGGTCGAATGTTTGAAGGAACACCTGAAGTTTTCTGGCAAAGCTTATCTAAAATCAAACAACTTCCCGAAGATACGACTATCTATTGCGGTCATGAATATACCTTGAGTAACGTAAAATTTGCTCTAAGCATTCATCCCGAAAATCAAGATTTGCAAAAATATGCTCAATGGGTAGAACACCAAGAAAAAGAGCACCGACCTACCCTTCCTACCAAATTATTCGATCAATTAAAATGCAATCCTTTTCTTCAGTGTGACAGTCCTCACTTTCAAGAACTCTATAAAAGTCCAGATGCTACTGAAGTTTTTGGCCAAATGCGAAAAGCCAAAGATAATTTTTAAATTTTTGTGACTAAGAAACTTTGCTCTTGGCGTTTGATTGAAATGTGTTAGTTTGAAATATCAATGAACGAGTTTTCTCAATTAGATTTGGATATTTCTGAAGCTTATCAAAAAAAGCAGATGGATAAAGTTTGCTCATTATACTATGAGGCTGCCAATTATTTTGAAAAAAAAGCTGATATTGAGGCTGCATGTTTTTTTTATACTCAAGCATTAGTCATGGCTCTTGAAGAAAACCATGATCTCAAAGAAAAAATTATTTATAAACTTGAAAAATACGGCCGCAGTAAAGACGCAACTTTAAATTAATTAAAATTCGAATGGACGCTTCTACCATTCAACTTCATCCCTCTTGGCTAAGCCATCTCGAAGATGAGTTTCAACAAGAATATATGAAGCTTATCAAAAAAAAACTTTTAGAATTAAAAAAAAATAACATTCCTTTCTATCCTCCCGGAAAAGATTTGTTCAAGGCTTTCAATCTAACACCCCTAGATCAGGTGAAAGTAGTTATTTTAGGGCAAGATCCGTATCATGGGCCAAACCAAGCGCATGGATTATGCTTCTCCGTTCCCGACACTGTCAAACCTCCACCCTCTTTGGTAAATATTTTTAAAGAATTAACAGATGATGTGGGAAAAAAAATTGATCACACTAATGGAAATTTAGAGAGTTGGGCGAGGCAAGGTGTTTTTTTATTAAATACAACTTTGACGGTGGAAAAATCTAAGCCTTTATCTCATCAAAAATTAGGATGGGATATATTTACAAACAAAGTAATTTCTGTGATTAATGAAGTCAAAGATCATGTTGTCTTTATTCTTTGGGGTTCATTCGCCCAAAGTAAAAAAGATTTAATTGATTCGAACAAACATTTAATTTTAACCGCCCCACACCCTTCTCCTTTGTCCGCTCATCGCGGTTTTTTTGGCAGCAAACCTTTCTCAAAAACAAATACCTTTCTAGTATCCAAACAAATTGATATGATCCAATGGTAATGAAAGATGCAGTTAGTAATTTTGTAAGTTTTATTGAAAAAGCAGTCATTCTTGTGATACTAGCTTCCACAATCACCGCAATCATTTTTGAAATACTTAAAATGATTGATGCCCAATATGTGGAATTAGCTGATCTTTTACTTCTTTTTATCTATGTTGAAGTAATCGGAATGGTCAGAGTTTACATGATTTCTAATCGTGTAAGAATGACTTACCCGTTATTCATAGCTATTACAGCTCTTTCCCGATTAATTATTTTACAAGGAAAAGACTCTAATCCCGAGTTACTGTTGTATGAAGCTGGCGCAATCGTGCTCGTTGCAATTGCAGTTATTATTTTAAGATTGCGTTACGTGCCCATTCTTCGCCCTGTAGAAGGAATAGATGAGATTCCTTCGGCAACTAAAGTTCAAAAGAAAAAATAGTAAATTTGAAGAAAATTGCCGTTATTGGAACCGGTCTCAGTGCTTTATCCCTAGCCCATCATCTGCCCAGTCTAGATATCACCTTTTTTGAAAAATCTTGGAGACCTGGGGGCAGAATTAGTACAAGAAGACATCAGGACTATATTTTTGATCATGGGGCGCATTATTTAAAAGAAGATCATGGAGTTATTGGTTTTAATGAATACCTTGAAAAAATTGGTGCGACGAAAGTTTTAAATGGAACTTTTTGCTCCAATATTCAAAATGATTCACCTATTGAGGAAAAAAGAGTAATTGTCGGTCGGCAAGGTATTGAGTCCATACCGATAGAATTTCATAAAAAACTGCGTTACCCAACGGAATACTCTACTCAGATTAAAAAAATTGAGTCGCGAAATCAGGAATACTTTATTTCAACAGATGAGAAAGAATTTGGACCTTTTGATTTTATATTTAGCTGCATCCCTTTTGAGCAATCCAAAACTTTGCTAGAGGATTTTATTGACTATAAAAATATCCCTATCCCAAATTTTGACTCTATTTGGACTATCATGCTTGCTTTTGATAAACGACTGGGTTCCCCTTTTCAATTTGGATACCATCTTAATAAAGAAATAAGTTTTTTAATGAACCAAAACTTTAAAAATGAATTTTTTAGTGAGGAATGTTGGGTAGTTAATATGAGGGCAGAGTGGACAAAAGAATATTATAATATTGAAAATTATGTCTTAGAAGACTATGTCATAAACTCAATAAAAAAATTTTTTCAATCTTCGGCTAAAGTAGTGTTTAAGAAATCTCACCGATGGAGATATGCCTATTGTAAAAAAAGTTTATTAGAGCAATCCAATAAAAATTTTATCGAGTCAATTGATCATCGTCTGTATGCGCTTGGAGATTGGTGTCAGGGGCCAAGTATGCAAGATGCATGGCTAGCTGGAAAAAAATTAGCAAAGCACTTCAATGAACTTAGACTTCAAATTTAGTCAAATCATCAAAATACGGTAGTCTTTTTCTTCGCAATACTTGACTCTCAAAATTTACTTCCACCATTGCAAAATCTTCTTCTAAGCCCAGTCTTAAAAGATCTTCGCCTTTTTCATTAACAACCGCACTATTACCACAGAAATTTTGATTATTTATTTGACCACAATAATTGACATACACTAGGACTATTTGGTTTTCAAAAGCCCTCGTTTTTAGCATTTCATGGGCAACAAATGAAAACTCTTCAGTTAATGCCGTGGGAACTAATATCAATTGAGCTCCTAACTTTGCAAGTTTTCTGACAATTTCTGGAAATTCAAATTCATAGCATATTAAAGTAGAGCAATGAATATCTTGGATAGTAAAAATCTCAAAGTTATTGCCTTTTGAAAATAGTGACTTTTCCATTTCGTTTGGAGCTAAAAAGGTTTTTCGGTGATTATAAATCAAGTCATTATTAATTCCAGAAACCAGAGCGCTGTTATATCTTTTATGATTATCTATTTCAGGGTATCCACAAACTATATGAGATTGAAATTTTTGACTTAATTCTAATATTTCTTTTTTAAAAAAATCGATGTCCTCTTGGGAGCAGTTTATTATAGTTTCTCTTGAATGGTAAAAGCTTAAATAGAGCTCAGGTAAGATTAATATATCTATATTGTTTGAATTTAAAATATTTTCTATCTTAGATAATTTTTCATGAATTGTTGGGTAGTTATTAATATTAGGTTGAAATATTCCTATCTTCATTTTTCAAATTTTTTTTAAGTAATTAATAATAACATTAGTTTATCATAAAATATTGTTATAAAATTTAAGCATGAAAACTTTTGTAGAATTACTTGAAGTGGCAAACTCAGAAATCAAACAAATTAGTTGTACTGAGCTCAAACAAGAACTAGGAGATGAAAATCTTGTAGTTGTAGATGTGCGATCTAAAGAAATCATTCAGTCAGATGGTTCAATTGAAGGTTCAATTAATATTCCAAGGGGTATGCTGGAGTTTCATGCCGATCAAAGGGAAGAAAACCCTTTTCGCCGAAGTGAATTAGATCCTAATAAAAAAATAGTGTTGTACTGCGGTGCTGGAGGACAATCAGCTTTATCCTCAAAAACACTGCAGGATATGGGTTTTGCAAACATTTATAATTTAACTGGTGGAACAAACGCTTGGGTTGAAGCTGGTTTTGATTTAAAAAAGTAAGAGTTTTTATAAGGGGCCATAGCTCAGCTGGGAGAGCGCTACGCTGGCAGCGTAGAGGTCAGGGGTTCGATCCCCCTTGGCTCCACCACTAATAATTTAGAGACTCAATAACAAAGAGTGCTGTCAGAATGCAATGACTCATCAATTAGTTTATCTGGCATAGCAAACTCTGCATTATAACCTTCTAATAAAGTTTCGTCATAACCTCTAGCTTTAGCTGACATGCCTGAGACAAAAATTTTAGTATTTGCATCTTTTAAACTAATTAGATGATCATATAAATCACCTGTACCTTGCCCAACTATCTCATCTTTATTCTTACAATTTAATAGATGGACTCCATCAGCGGCTAAGAACAAAGTTACATCATGATCTTTTTTAATTGCTGTAAGAGCTACTAAAAAACCTAATGTGACTTTATTCTTTAATTCTGGGCCACTGTGGATATGAATTAAAATTTTAGACATAAATTATTAAAGCTTGGCCGTAATACTTCCACCCATTACAACCAAAGGATCATACTTAGAGAATAATTCAAAAAATTCATTAATTCTCTCCCATGATTGTCCAAGTTCTACGTGCTTACCCATATGTTCGCTATCTTTATGAACTTCATTTAAAGAATAAATGACATTTCCTGTAGTTCCTTTTGATGGATCCATCATATCATTATACTCAGATGCCTTCGTTACATAATATTCTAAAGTTTGAAGTTTACCCTCTTCCTCAACTAAAGAGTGGGTTTCTTTCATCCAGCTAGCATGTGATGCAATTAAATCATCTACATAAGCAGCGTCTGAATCAGGCACTCGCATGGTAAATTCAAAAGTAACATTTTCTTTTCCAAAACTCATTTTATTTCCTCCTATTTTTATATGTGATAAATAAACATTTTTGATGTCAACGTTAGCATACAAATAAGCTCTAAAATTAAATAATTATTAAATTTTTATTTATATGCAAAATAAGCATGTGGATAAAATTTGTTTATAAAAAAAATTATAAAATTTAGAAATTTTTAATTACATACCCCAACGCATTGCAGCAGTATGAACTTTAGAATCCCAGTGTTTGACTATTTCTTCATCAAGTTTAGTTAGCGTGATGGAAGCGCCTTGCATTTCCAAAGAAGTACAATAATTGCCAACCAAGGATCTTGATATCTTAATATTTTTGTTATCAAGAAACTTTTTAGCATTATCAAAAACTAGGTATAATTCTGTTAATGGTGTTCCTCCCATTCCATTGACAAATAAAAGCATTTCTTCATCAGAATCAGGTTTTAAATCTTCAATAATTGCTTCTAAAAGTTCATTGGTAATATCTTGAGCGGGTTTAATTTTATCTCTTCTTCTCCCAGGTTCGCCATGAATACCTACGCCAAACTCCATTTCATCAATTCCTAGTTCAAAAGTAGGCTTGCCTGCAGCGGGAACAGTGCAACTAGAGAAAGCTACACCCATAGAGCCTGAATTTTTATTAACCTTATCTCCTAAGGATTTGCATTCTTGAAGAGAGCCCCCATGCTCAGCTAAAGACCCAACGATCTTTTCTACTAACACTGTAGCAGCCACACCTCTACGGCCAGTTGTAAAAGAGGAATCTTCAACAGCAACATCATCGTTTGTTAAGACGGATTCGTTCGGGCCTTGCATCATTTCTGAAGCCATTTGAAAATTCATCACATCACCTGAATAATTTTTCACAATAAATAGAACCCCAGCGCCACTATCAACTTTTTCTGCAGCAGCTAGCATTTGGTCAGGTGTAGGAGAAGAAAATACAAACCCAGGACAGGCTGCATCGAGCATCCCATGTCCTACTAAGCCCCCATGCATAGGCTCATGGCCACTTCCACCTCCGCTAATTAAAGCGACTTTTCCTTCTTTAGTTGGTTGAGATCTAGTGATGAAATTAGGATCATAGTAAATGCTCACTATATCTTGATGGGCAGCCTCAAATCCTTGAAGACTCTCCTTTAAAAAGTCTTCTGATGTATTCATAAATTTTTTCATATATTCCTCCTATTTTTGTATAACTGACTCACAGACAGTTTTAATCATTAATTGTGATGAACGGGCTCCTGGATCAATATGGCCTTTTGCTCTTTCACCAAGAAAAGATGCTCTTCCTTTTGTTGCTAACAGATCTTTTGTAGATAACATTCCGTTTTCTGCAACTTGAACAGCTTCAGTTAAAATTTCATTGATATCTCTATTATTTTGAACTCCATCTTGTAAGCAGTTAGCCACTGGAATTAATACGTCCATCATGGTTTTTTCACCTACATCGGCTTTTCCTCTTTGCTTGACGGCTTCTACGCCTAGTGAAAATATCTCAATAGCTTTTTTATAATCAACACCTTCATCGATATTTTCGCCTTTAGCCATTGTCATAAACAATGTTCCAAAAAGAGCACCCGAAGAACCACCTATACCAGACAGAACTTTCATCGCGATTTGATTTAGAGCTTTAGAAATTGGTAATTCTTTGATGGTTGGCTCCAGTTCAATAACAAGTTTTATACCTCTTTGGACATTAAAAATATGATCGCCATCCCCAATTTCTTGATCAAGCTTTTCAATTTCTGGCGCATGGGCATCAATTACTTCCTGAATTAATTTAGCCTGGTTAATTAGAAAATTGACACTCATAGCATTTTATTTCCATCTTCATTAAAAAATAAAACCTTAGATTGATCAATGGCAAATTTAATATTCTCACCCCTTTGGCCGTCGAAAGACCCTTGATACAAACAAAGCATTTCTATTCCGTTATATTCTAGCTCCACAACAGTCTCTGCACCTAAAGCCTCAACTGTTCTCACTGAAGCTGATAAATCTCCTTGGCCCAACTTAATATGTTCTGGTCTTACGCCTAACTGGAAAGCATTTGATGAAATTATGGAACTCAAAACTGAATTTTTTACTATATTAATTTTAGGAGACCCTAATCGATTTGCAACATAAATAGAATTTGGATTATTGTAGATCTCTTCAGGAGATCCAATTTGAGCAATTTTTCCATTTTCAAGAACACCAATTTGGTCAGCCATAGTCGTGGCCTCGGCTTGATCATGGGTAACATATAAAATAGTAGCCCCTAAATTTAGTTGAATATTTTTAAGCTCTACACGGAGACTTTCACGAAGTTTTGCATCAAGTGACGATAAGGGTTCATCCATTAAATAAATATTTGGTTCTCTAACCAACGCCCGTCCAATAGCAACACGTTGCATTTCGCCCCCAGATAGTTCGGTTGCTTTGTTGTTGAGTTTGCTAGAAATTTTAAGCATTTCTGCAATTTTAGTAACCTTAGAGTTAATTTCTTGCTCGGGTACTTTTCGAAGAGGCGATCTGAGGGGAAAAGCTAAATTATCATAAACTTTGTAGTGAGGGTACAATGAGTATTGCTGAAAAACAAAAGCAGTATCTCTTGCTGCGGGTTGAGCGGTTGTAACATCTTCTTCATCGAATAAGATTTTACCATGTTCTATTTTCTCCAAACCCGCAATCGCTCTTAAAGTGGTTGTTTTACCAGCACCGGTTGGGCCTAATAGAACAAAAAATTTTCCATTTTGAACAGTAAAGGAAATTCCATCTAAAGCCTTGACAGTTTTATCAAATATTTTAGTTACTCCTTGTAGTTCTACAGTTGCCATTAGGATATAAACTCACTTTTTAAAGCTTTGTCTGTTGAGCCGTCAAAAATAATCTGGTTATTATTCAATACATTAAATTGCACCTGTTCATTTACTTGAACATTAGTATCACTATCAACACGGATTTTGATATTCCCCACAACTGTTTCTACAGTTAAAATTTTTCTGGAACCTAAATACTCTACACCAAAAATATTACCTTTAATTCCATTCTCAGAAACAAGCTTTAAATTTTCTGGCCTAATACCTAAGAAGTTTTGATCTGAACTTGATCCATCTTTTTGTGTTGGAATATTAATTGTTGTATTTGCTACAGAAACATTATTTTGGTTTGGTGAAATTTTTTGATTAATGGGCATGAAATTCATTCCGGGAGATCCAATGAAATTGGCAACAAACTTGGTCTTAGGTTTGTTATAAATAATATTTGGAGAGTCTGCCTGTAAAATTTCTCCTTCATTCATTACAGCTATACGATCAGCCATCGACATGGCCTCTTGTTGATCGTGGGTAACATAAACTGTAGTGGCATCTATATCGTCATGTAATTTTCTTAGTTCTAAACACATTAATTCTCTAAATTCTGCATCCAAAGTTCCAAGAGGTTCATCCATTAAGAATGCTTTTGGACGACGTACTAACGCTCTACCTAACGCAACTCGCTGACGATCACCTCCTGCTAATCCTGATGTTTTTGATTTGAGAATATGATCTATGCGAAGAAGTTTGGCCGCCTCCATCACTCTTGTGTCAATGTCTTGTTTAGAATATCCCTGCATCTTTAATGGAAAGGCTAAATTATTTCTGACATTAAGATGAGGGTATAAAGCGAACAATTGAAATACGAAAGCAATATCTCTTTGAGAAGCCCTGAGATAACTAACATCCTCTTTATCAAGAAAAATATTTCCTGAAGTAGGAAGTTCTAGACCAGCTATCATTCGAAGAGTGGTTGTTTTTCCACATCCAGATGGTCCCAAAAGAACGAAAAACTCTTTATTTTCAATGATTAAATTAGAATTTTTGACAGCTATAAAATCAGAAAAAGATTTGTGTAAATTTTTAATTTCAATCTCAGCCATAATTAATCCGGGAAATGGCTCGTAATTACAAAGCCTATAGTACCAATCAGAATTATGATAAATGAGTAACTATACATCCACATCGCAAATGGTTGCATTAACATAAATACCCCAATTAGAATAAGAGCAGTTGAAAGATTTTCCCATATAACTCTTCTAAAGATTTTACGAAAAATACTTTTTTTCTCAGACATTATTTTCTCACTGCCCCAAAGGTAATGCCTCTTAATAAGTGTTTTCTTAAAACAACTGTGAAAATCATTACAGGAATTAAAAATAAGGTTGTGCCCGCCCCGATAGCTGGCCAATCGAGTCCACCCTCTCCTATGATCGTTGGTATAAAAGGAGGTGCTGTTTGAGCGTTAAATTGTGTTAATAGAACAGCAAAAGCGTATTCATTCCATGAAAAAATCATACAAAAGATTGCTGTTGCCGCAATTCCAGTCATGGCTTGAGGCAGGACAACTTTAAAAAATGCTTGCATTCGAGAGTATCCATCAATCATTGCCGCCTCTTCATATTCTTTTGGTATTTCATCCATAAAACCTTTTAATAGCCACACAGCCAAACTAAGATTTACAACAGTATATAAAATAATCATTCCAAGATGAGTATCTCCTAATCCAAGTTTTCGATACATGATAAATATAGGGACGGCGACTGCGATGGGTGGAAACATTCGAGTTGATAGAATAAAAAACATTAAATCATCCTTAAGTGGAACCTTGAATCTCGAAAAGGCATATGCAGCTAAAGCGCCTAAAAATACAGATAGAAAAGTGGCACCAAAGCCAATAATGAGTGAGTTAGAATATCGACCTATAAATTTTGATGGACCTGTTATGACCATTTCTCTGCTACGAACTAGATCTTCGTACCAAGTCTCGGGAGGAGGAAGAGAGTCTAAATATTCCTTAGGTTGCCTTGAGCGATTAGTAAATAAATTCACATACCCTTCTAAAGAAGGTTCAAAGAAAACTTCTGGAGGATATGATATAGCACTGTCCACACTCTTAAAACTTGTAGCAACAATCCAGGTAATAGGTATTAAAGTGACAACCATGTAAACAATAATGATGGTTGCTGCTAATTTTCTTGAAAAGCCTGAAGGTTCGAGTGGAGATCTAGAAGTGTCCATTTATCTTTCCTTAATTTTGTTCATAACTTTGACATAAACATTTCCAAAACCAAAAATTGTAACAAATAATATGACGGCAAATGCAGAGCTATAGCCAGTTTTCCATTTTTCAAAGGCCTCTCTTTTCAAATTAATAGAAGCTAGTTCTGTAGCAGAGCCCGGTCCGCCTGATGTGAGTTCCACAACTAAATCAAACATTTTAAAGTTCTCAATTCCCCTAAATAGCAGTGCTAGCAACAAAAACGGCAAAACAGATGGAAGAGTGATGTGAATAAATTGTTGCCATTTACTTGCTCTATCAACCTCAGCTGCCTCATAGAGATAATTTGGAATTGAGCGAAGACCCGCGAGGCATATGAGCATTGTAAAAGGAGTCCACATCCAAGTATCAACAATAACAATAGACCAAGGCGCCAAGGTGCTAGATCCAATCATGTCAAAAACACCAAAATCATAAAAGAAGTTCACGACATAGTTAAAAAGTCCGACCTGAGGATTATATAAATATGTCCAAAATACTCCAACCACTGCAGGCGAAAGCATCATTGGCAAAACTATCAAAGTTGTAAGTAATTCATTGCCTTTAAATTTACGATTTAGCAATAGAGCTAAACCTAAACCTATGAGCGCTTGTAATACAAGTGTCCAACATACAAAGTGTGCAGTGATCTGCATTTTTTCCCAGATCTCTTCATTACCAAGAATTTTTTGATAGTTTTTTAGTCCAACAAACTTTGGCTCTCTACCAATTTTATTAGCATAGAAATTGGTAAATGACATTCTGATCGCATAGATCAGGGGATAGATATTAATGGCGAGTAATAAAATTAGAGTAGGAGTAATAAAGATCCAAGCAATAGCTTTATCAGACAATCCTTTAAAATTTTTTACTGCACTTTTCATTTATAATCTTAGAAATATAATGGGTGGGAATGAACTCCCACCCATAGGTATTATATTTTATATTTTTCCGTCAGCTTCAAAGACTTCTTCCCAGTCATCGATAATTTTATCGAGAGCTTCTTGGGCAGAACCTTTTCCGTTAACTACGTAGTCATGAATTCGCTCCTGCATAGGAAGCATTAATTCAACGAAAGTAGGCTCTTGCCAGAAATCTTTAACGATGCCCATTGAGTCTAAGAAACCTTGCGCATAGACAGCTGAGTCAACAAAATCAGGAGATCCAAGCACATCCATATGACATGAATAACCACCTAAATCCCACCATTTTTGCTGAATATCTGGTCTTGCAAACCATTTCATATACTCAAGTGCTAAATCTTGTTTATCTGAATAACTCACAACTGAGATACCCTGACCACCAAGTGTTGCAGCACATACGTTTTGACATGGGTTAGCAAAGAAACCTGACTCACGTCCATCGCTGTCTTCTTTGTAGACACCAGGCCAGAATGCGTACCAGTTCATTTGGAAAGCAACTTGACCAGACTTATAAGCATCAAGGTTAGCTACCATGTAAGCATCTGAGTGCCCTGGAGGTGCACAGTCATCATACATCTTTTTATAGAACTCAACTGCTTCAGCGGCGGCTGCAGAGTTAAAGTAACCGTCCATTGAGTATGGGTTGTTTGGATCTTCGTATTCCATTCCCCAAGCATACATAGCAGCGGTTACACCCATGGTAATTCCCTCGGAACCACGCTCTGTGTTTATCGCAGCACCGTATCTTACAACACCGTCAATTTCTCTTCCTTGGAAGAAAGTACACATGTCATAAAGTTCATCCCAAGTCTTAGGAACACCTAAGTCATAGCCATGCTTTGATTTGAATTCTGATTGAAGTTCAGGTCTATCAAACCAGTCTTTTCTATAAGCCCAAGCTAATGCATCACCCATCGCTGGAAGAGCGTAATAGTTTGGCGTACCTTTTGGCCAAGTAGAATAAGCATACACAGTAGCAGGATTAAAATCATCCATTGAAATACCGTTAGCATCAAAAAAGTCATTTAGTTTTACATAGTGACCATATGTTGCTCCAGCACCAATCCACTGTGAGTCTCCAATTAACAAGTCAAATGTCTTACCCTGGTTATTAAGTTCATTCAACATTCTGTCGGCAAAGCTTGTCCAAGGCACAAACTCAAAGTTCATTTCAATACCTGTTTCAGCAGTAAACTCTTTACTTAATTCCTGTAAAGCATTAGCTGGATCCCAAGCGGCCCATCCTAGAGTCAAAGACTCAGCTTTAGCATTAAATGTAAAAAGTAAGGTGAAAACAGGGACTAAAAATACTGATAGTATCTTTTTCATCGATTCCTCCTTATTGATGATTAATTATGATTATTTTACCTGATTTTGAAAAAAAATCATTTTGATTGATGGCTTGAAATATGTTTTTTTTTCATATTCAAAAATGTTTTAATTTTATGAAAGTCTGTAATAAAATAAAGCTTGGAGGAAATTAAGATGTCTATTAAAGGGCCTGCTATTTTTTTAGCACAATTTGCTGGTGATGCAGCACCATTTAACAATCTCGAAAATATTTCAAAATGGGCAAGCAATTTAGGATATATAGGTGTTCAAATACCAAGCTGGGATGCCAGACTATTTGATTTACAAAAAGCATCTGAGAGCAAAGATTACTGTGATGAGGTCAAAGGTACTTTGTCTTCACATGGTTTGTCTTTAACAGAATTATCGACACATCTTCAAGGACAGCTTGTTGCTGTGCATCCAGCTTATGATGTTGCTTTTGACGGATTTGCTGCCCCCGAAGTCAGAGGCAATCCTAAAGCTAGACAGGAATGGGCAGTCAATCAACTTATTTTAGCATCTAAAGCCTCTCAAAACTTAGGTCTCACTGAGCATGTGACTTTTTCTGGAGCTCTAGCATGGCCTTATGTGTATCCTTGGCCACAAAGACCAGCAGGATTAGTCGAGAACGCTTTTGATGAGCTGGCCAACAGATGGAAGCCAATTTTAAATCAATTTGATCAATGTGGAGTAAACTTGTGTTATGAAATTCATCCTGGTGAAGATCTTCATGATGGTATTACTTTTGAGATGTTCTTAGAGAGAGTTGGAAATCACTCAAGATGTAATATGCTTTATGATCCAAGTCATTATGTTCTCCAACATTTAGATTATCTTCAAAATATTGATATCTATCATGAAAAGATAAAAATGTTTCACGTCAAAGATGCTGAGTTAAACCCTTCAGGAAAACAAGGTGTTTACGGTGGTTTTCAATCTTGGAAAGAACGTGCTGGAAGATTTAGATCTCTTGGCGATGGTCAAGTAGATTTTAAATCTATCTTTTCTAAACTAACTACTTATGGTTTTGATGGATGGGCGGTTCTAGAATGGGAGTGTGCATTAAAACACCCTGAAGATGGTGCTCGCGAAGGATCTGAATTTATTAAAAAACATCTTATTAGAGAAACTGAAAAAGCCTTTGATGATTTTGCTGACTCAGGGGCAGATAAAGCGGCAAATAAGAAAATGTTGGGAATATAGCTTAATGGTTCAAAAAATTAAATTAGGTATGGTCGGAGGAGGCCAAGGTGCCTTCATCGGAGCAGTTCATCGTATTGCGTCGCGTATTGATGATCGATACGAATTAGTTGCTGGTGCTTTTTCTTCCAACCCCGAAAGGGCTTTAGCTTCTGGTAAGGAACTTGGTATTGCTGAGGATCGCAATTACCAAAATTTCCATGAGATGGCTGAAAAAGAAAGTCATCGAGAAGATAAGATTGATGCCGGGGCAGTTGTGACGCCCAATCATATGCATCATCCTGTTAGTATGGAGTTCATGAATAAAGGATTTCATATTATTTGCGATAAACCTCTAGCCATGAACTTAAAACAATGTGAAGAATTAGTCGAGGCTTCTCAAAGTAATAATATTTTATTTGCTCTTACTCATAATTATACAGGCTATCCGATGATCAGAAATGCAAAAGCAATGTGTGAAAAAGGAGATATAGGTAGCATTCGCGTTATTCAGGCAGAATATGCGCAAGATTGGTTGACTGAAGATCTTGAGAACAAAAATGATAGTGGAGGAAACAAACAAGCCTCTTGGAGAACTGACCCTGCTCAATCAGGAGGTGGAGGTTGTATTGGTGATATTGGAACTCATGCTTTTAACCTTATTCGGTTTATCACAGGGCTTGAACCTCACGAAATCAATGCAGAATTAACAAGCTTTGTTCCAGGAAGACAACTTGATGATAACGCACAAATTTCAATTCGTTTCCAAGGGGGAGCTAAAGGTACCATCTGGTCCTCTCAAGTAGCACCAGGTAATGAAAATCATTTGATGATCAGAATTTACGGAGATAAAGGCGGTCTTGAGTGGTGTCAAGAAGACCCTAACTATTTATACTTCACTCCATTTGGTGAACCAAAAAGAAAAATTACACGTGGAGGTGCGGGTTCGTTACAATTAGCTAATGACATAACAAGAATTCCACCCGGACATCCGGAAGGATACCTTGAAGGATTTGCAAATATTTATAGCGAAATTGCAGACGCTATTGTTGATTTTAACAATGGTAACTATGACCCTAAAAAATATCTCTTTCCAAAAGTGGAAGATGGGTTAGAAGGTATAAGATTTATTGAAAGATCAATTGCTTCGAATGCATCTAATTCCTCTTGGGTAAATTTTTAACTAATTCCAGGATAAAGATTTTCTAGTATTCCAATACTCTTCTGGGGGAAGTTCAAAATTATTTAAAGAAGGCAACTCAATAGTAATTTTATTTAAAGAGTTTAAATTTTTCTCTAATTGATTGATTGTCGAAGCGCCAGTCAAAACAATTTTTATAAAGGGCAATTGATAAACCCAAATCAAAGCTAAATCTTCAATTGTTATGTTTAATGATGTTGTAATTTTATTTATTGCCATAAAATTTTCTTGATGAAGGCTATCATTCAAATTTGTAAGTCTACCATTGGCAAAAATTTCTTTGGCAATAACATT
>OCRN01000043.1_pt1 | contig 19906 bp, 19 predicted proteins | sample 1534761 | NCBI WGS metagenome assembly OCRN01 (sample SAMEA3275602, study PRJEB22092) | marine metagenome | biome: ENVO:01000047 "MEDITTEREAN SEA BIOME"; feature: ENVO:00002042, "SURFACE WATER"; material: ENVO:00002010, "SEA WATER" | collected 2014-06-21T10:50:00+00 | depth 0 m | reverse complement strand
CCTTTACAGGCACGTGCCCAGGGGGTTCGCCGTCCAGTCATTTGATGTTCGACAGGTGATGTAATGGTGTGTGTTAGTGGGCAATGGTAATATTGCTGTCACCGCGAATGTCGCTCGGAAATTGAAGGCGAAAATGACCGAGTACGCCATGGCCGGCAAACGAGCGGAGTCTCACGCTCTGAACTAGAAATTACTTGGTCTTCATACGGCATTATTTATGGAGCCAAACCCGATCCCGAGCAAGTGGGCCCTGTCTGAAATGGGACTAATGCGAGCAGACTGCCGCTTGCCGCTCGTGCCTCTGACCGATGAAGGACAACATGCTGTTCGCCAAGCCTGTGAACAAGCAGGAATCAGCCTGTGAAGCGAATCATCATCCTTGCGTCCTTACTCACTTTGGTCGGTTGTTCGGGATCGAACCAGCAGGCTGCGATTCGTGATCGTCAACTGGATTACCAAGCCGCCTATGTCGAACCCAAACTCAAAGTTCCTGAGGGATTATCAGATGATCGTGTCAACGAGTCATTGCGAATCCCTGGCGTGGACGAACCAACTGCTGGCTTGTATGGAGGATCGTTTGAAGCGCCAAGGGCAGAGGCAGCACTTCGGACACTGACGCTGCCAACCATCAGACGCTATCAACTGGGTGACTTCCATTGGTTATCCATTCCGGAAGCACCGTCCGCTGTCTGGCCTGAACTTGAACGATTTGTCGCCGACAATAAGCTTCTCGTGGTAAAGGCATCACAAAGTGCTGGCATCCAGAGTGTTGAGTCAAGTGTGTTTCAGGGTGTCAATACCCATTCTGGGAGCCGGATTATTCGCCACTTCGCTCCTGAAGTTGGGCCTGTATCGTTAAAATTTTCGCTTGAGCCTGGCCTACGTGTCGGTACGAGTGAAGTGCGTCTTGAGGCAGCCACTGGGCGCTTTGATGAGGTGTTAGCTGGCCGTATTTTGGATGAGTTCAAATATCATCTTGAGCGCAGAGAGGATGAGGGAAAGGCAGTATCACGCGCGTTGTCACTATTGGAAGTTGGCAATCGAATGACATCGCGTCGCGTCGACGGGATGGATGAACTGATCATCGCCGCTGAAATTCCTCGCGTATTTGGCGTGACGGTCGATGCTGTTCGCGATTTAGGTGCGGCAATCGATGGAGGTGATCTGGAGAAAGGCCTCTTGAATATCCGTTATGTTCGTAAGGCGACAGAACGGCGATTAGCCACCATGAGTGCTCTCAATCGTGCGATTGCGACAACCATCGAAGATCCAGTCGGATCCTATCAAGTTCAAATGCAGCGCTCAGACGAGGGGCTGGTGGTGAAAGTGGTTCCCACCGGAGCCGCGGCATCGATTGGTGGTGCCAACGAGTTGATCCGCGAATTCAGAGAGCGTTTGTACTAGTGCGATTTGCGTCACTCGGCAGTGGAAGTCGAGGCAATGGTTCTGTGGTGGCCTCGGATTCAACCACGGTATTGGTGGATTGCGGTTTTAGCTATAAAGAAGCGATTGCCCGCTTGAAACGCCTGAAAGTTGATCCTGACTCGCTGTCTGGAATTTTAGTGACCCACGAGCACAGTGATCACGCCAGTGGAATCGAAGGCTTGGCGAATCGGCACAATATTCCCGTGTATGCATCGCGTGGGACCTGGATTGAGATTGGTCACGATCTCTGCAAACACTCGCATGTGATCAATGGGTTATTTTCAATTGGTGATATTGAAGTACGACCCGTGCCGGTTCCTCACGACGCCCGAGAACCACTGCAGTTTGTCTTTACATACAAAGGGCGACGCCTCGGAATTTTAAGCGACTTAGGCAGTATCTCAGGACGGGTCCTGCAAGGGTTTCAAGAGTTAGACGCGCTGTCTGTAGAATTTAATCATGATCGAGAGCTTCTGCAGAGTGGGCCGTATCCTGGCTTTTTGAAATCTCGTGTGGGCGGTGACTTCGGGCATTTAAACAATGATCAGGCCGCCTCGTTAGTGGCGGAAATTGTCACTGATCGATTGAAGACTGTGGTCGCCTGCCATATCAGTGAGACAAATAATGAGGTTGCTCGGGTCGAACAAGCGCTCGAAAGGGCTCTTGAAGGGCGTAACATTGACCGATTGGTTGCATCGCAGTCGGATGGATTTAACTGGATAAGCGTGGGGATATGATGGACGCATTGGAATTGTTGTATCAGGGAAAAGCCAAATCGGCTTATATCACCGAAGACCCTGAATTATTGATCTTGAAATTTCGTGATGACACATCAGCCTTTGATGGAGAGATCATTGAGCAACTGAGTGAGAAGGGTGCGATTAACAATCAATTCAACGCGTTCATCATGCAGAAATTGGCCGATGCTGGTATCCCGACGCATTTCGTCGAGCGATTGAATGCGACCGATTCTTTGGTCAAGCGATTGGACATGATTCCTGTTGAGTGTGTGGTTCGGAATCGAGCCGCAGGATCTTTAGTACGACGGTTGGGTGTTGAAGAGGGCCTCGCGTTTGATCCCCCCTTGTTTGAGCTTTTCCTCAAAAACGATGCGCTGCACGATCCCATGATTACTGAGCATCACGTCGAAGCCTTTGCGTGGGCCAGTCGTGATGAGATGGCCCGGATGCATCAATTAACCCTCGAGACAAATCGCGTATTGAAGCAATTATTCGATGATGCCGGGCTTCAACTCGTGGATTTCAAATTGGAATTCGGGCGCTCGAATGGCGAGATTGTTCTTGGTGATGAATTCAGTCCGGACGGTTGTCGATTGTGGGACAAGGTCACCGGCGAAAAAAAGGATAAAGATCGTTTTCGGCAGAAATTGGGCGGAGTTCTAGACGCCTATCGTGAGGTTGCTGAGCGACTGGGCATCGTGTTTGATTCTTGACCCCGAGTGGCTGATGTTATTGGCCACCGTCGGTTTTATTGCTGGATTTGTCGACACCTTGGCCGGTGGTGGTGGCTTGATCACTATTCCTGCATTTCTGTTCGCAGGGTTATCTCCAGGACAAGCACTCGCGACCAATAAATGCCAAGCTTTCGCCGGAACTCTCACGGCGTCTTTAAAATTAATGGCATCGGGGCACTTAAAAGTGCGAAGTCTTTGGCCCTATGCGACTTTGGCGTTTGGAATGGCGTTGCTGGGTGCTTGGACGCTACGGGAAGTCTCCGAAGCGGATTGGTTAGAACGTGCGGTCCCGTTGCTGTTGCTGCTTGCAGCTGGATATTTTGGCTTTGTTCGCCTCCCTCAAGCCGCCTTAAAGGCAATTCCAGTGTTCGGAATCCTTGCGGTTGCTGGGATCGCGACCATCGGTTTTTACGATGGGTTTTTTGGACCCGGAACCGGCTCGTTGTTTGCGCTGTTAATGATTTCCGGGTTGGGGCTGTCGCTCCGTGATGCCACCATTCATGCCAAGTTATTCAACGCGATGACGAATTTCGCCGCTTTTCTATTGTTCGTGACGAGTGATTTGGTGAATTGGAGTGCGGTCGCCGTGATGATCCCGGCCCAAATCCTGGGCGCACTTGTTGGCACGCGAGCGATGCTTGGTCGCGGTATCGTGTTGATTCGCCCATTGGTGGTACTCATGTGCACTCTCATGGCGATCAAACTTGCATCCGAGGCATGGTTGCCCTGACAATAGAGGGCTCCCGGATAACCGGGTATCAATGGTGACTCTTGTCGGTCCCCTCGCAATTGGATATTTGTGAACCCCGTCAGGCCCGGAAGGGAGCAGCGGCAGCGGATATTTGGTGTGCCGGGGTGTGGCTGGCAGGAGTCGCTTCCAATTTAAAGAGGCATGCATGAATCAGCAGGTCTTAGCCAGAAAATGGCGGCCGACCACCTTTGATCAATTAATCGGTCAAGAGCACGTCCGCAAGGCGCTGACGCACGCATTGAACACCGGTCGGTTGCATCATGCGTATTTGTTTACCGGGACCCGTGGCGTCGGAAAGACCACCATTGCTCGAATTCTGGCGCGTTGTCTGAATTGCGAAACCGGTGTCTCTGCAACACCCTGTGGCGAATGCCGGAATTGCCAAGCCATTTCGGATAATCGTTTTGTTGATCTTCTTGAAGTGGATGCTGCTAGCCGAACGAAGGTTGATGACACCCGTGAACTGCTCGAGAACGTCAGTTACGCACCCAGCCAAGGGCGATACAAAGTCTATTTGATCGATGAAGTGCACATGCTCACGACGCATTCGTTTAATGCGTTATTGAAAACTCTGGAAGAACCTCCCGAGCATGTGGTTTTCTTACTGGCCACCACGGACCCGCAAAAGCTGTTGCCAACTGTGTTGTCGCGATGCTTGCAGTTCCATTTACGGGATTTGGGTCCTGATTTAATTGAATCTCATCTCGAGCATGTGCTTTCCGAAGAACAGGTAACCTTCGAGAAAGATGCCCTGTGGCACCTAGCGAAAGCCGGTCGTGGGTCTGTCCGGGACGCAATGACGTTACTCGATCAGGCAATCGCGCATGGTGAGGGCTCGGTCTCAGCAGATAACGTGATTGAAATGCTGGGGACTCAAGGTGTTTCTGAAATACCGCAATTGTTATCTGATATTGCAGCAGGTCAGGCCACCGACGCATTATCAAGAATCAGTGACTTGGCGCGCGAGACACCGGATTGGATGGCCTTGATCAGTGGAATGCAATCGCTGTTGCATCACGTGGCCATTGCACAAGTTACGGACCAAGGGATCAATCATCTCTCACCCGGTGAGCAAAAAGCCGTAAGAGAGTTGGCGGCAGTGATGTCGCCTGAATTTTTACAATTGGCCTATCAATTCGCACTGACCGGCTATCGTGATTTACCCATGGCTTCGGATGCGAGATCCGCTTTTGAAATGCTTGTGCTACGCATGATTGCATTTCGTCCAGCAAGGGCGGGAGAGGTGATCAGTGGATCATCCGCAGCACAACCGACCCCAGACGCTGAGCCGATCATTGAGCCTGAGCCTGAACAACCGACGAGTTCGACCACTCCCATCGAGTCGATCGAAAATCATTTGCCAGAGCCAGAGCCAGAGCCAGAGCCAGAGCCAGAGCCAGAGCCAGAGCCAGAGCCAGAGCCACGTGCTGTCAGGACGGTGGAGGAGTCTCAAATGCTTGCCGAGAGCGGAAATTCTGAAACCGTCGATCAAAGGACATCATCGGAAACCGCGAATGTTCAATCCATTGAGTCCGCACCATCGAATTTCGCGTCGCAGTTATTATCGACGTCACTCTCTGAGAGTCCGATCACTGAGGAGCATGATGACGAGTCAGATGATGACCCACATGTGGAAACGGTGTCGCAACCAACGCTTGCGCTGAGTCCTGAGGCATGGGTGTTTGAGTGCCGGTTGCTTCCCGTCACAGGAATGACGGCATCGCTGTTGGCACAAACAGTCTTGGTGTCAGCCTCTCCCGAGACGGTGCACCTTGCCACCAACGCGCATACCGATAGTCTACTCAACGAGATGCATCGCCGGCGAGTATCAGATGCGTTCGCGACACAATTGGGCGGGTCCCCTGACCTCGTGATTGAAGTGCGCGATCAGTTGGGCGAGACGCCGGAAGCTTATCGTCTCCGTATGAAGGAAGAGCGTCTTCATTTGGCGCAATCGCAATTCCAAGACGATCCATTTATTACAGCGCTAACTGAGCGATTTGATGCCTCTGTTCGCATTGATACGATTCAACCACGCAATGGAGATCACCATGTTTGATGGCCCTTTACAAGAAATGATGAAGCAGGCACAAAAAGTCGCTGAGCAAATGAAAGAGGCACAAGCGAAGCTCTCGGATCAAGAAGTGACGGGTGAGTCAGGTGCAGGTCTTGTGACTGTGACTTTAAATGGGCGAGGTGATTGCACCAATGTCTTCATTAATCCCAATGTGTTGGCCGATGAGGCTGCCATCGTTGGCGAATTGGTTGCGTCGGCGATCAATGATGCGAATCAGAAGCTGGAGGCGCTCAAGCAAGACAGCATGGGCTCATTAACGCAAGGCTTGAACTTACCACCCGGATTTAAGTTTCCATTCTCATGAGTATTTCTCCACTCTTGGTCAGTCTGGAAAAAGCGCTTCGGTGTCTCCCAGGCGTCGGCCCACGGTCATCCTCCCGCATGGCTTTGCATTTGTTGGAGAGAGATCGAGAGCGTGGTTTGCACTTAGCAGCCACCTTAATCCAGGCGCTGGAGCAGATTGAGCATTGTGAGAAGTGTCAGAATCTTACCGAGATTCAGCCCTGTCGGATCTGTCAAGACGATACCCGAGATCAGCAATTGCTCTGTGTCGTCTCCTCGCCAAGCGATATTTTAGCGATCGAACAGTCAGGCTTGTTTCAGGGCCGATATCACTGTTTGTCAGGGCTCTTGAGCCCTCTTGATGGTCTGGGACCCAATGAAATCGGGTTATCGGATCTCGTGACGCGGGTTGAACGTGAGCAGCCGACTGAGTGCCTCGTGGCATTGGCTTCGACGGTGGAAGGCGAGGCGACCACTCACCAAATCGTCAGTCAATTGCGATCGATCACTCGAATCACGCGACTCGCCCAAGGAGTGCCTGTTGGTGGAGAGTTAGATCATCTGGATATTTCGACGCTGTCACAGGCGTTAGCATCACGAACTGAGATCCAGTTTTGAGAGTTGTCGGGTGGATCGATCATCAAGCAGAACTTGATGCGTTAGTTGAGCAGGTGGCTGATGCGGACGCGATCGGGTTAGACACTGAGTTTGTGAGAGTGTCGACCTTTCATCCGAAACCAGGGCTGATCCAGATCGCATTGCAGGATCAAGCCTATTTGATTGATCCGCTCGCTGAGATTGATCTCAAACCCCTGGGCTTGACGCTCAAAGGCGGTGTGACCTCTGTGTTGCATGCAGCACAGGAGGATTATGAAGTCTTGTTCCGATTAACCGGGTGTGTGCCAACCCCGGTCTTTGACACACAAATCGCTTATGCCTTATTGCACGACAAGATTTCGATGAGTCTGTCGGCCTTGGTGTTGGAATTGTTAGGAAAGGAATTGTCCAAAGAGCAAACCCGTTCAGACTGGACCAAACGCCCGCTTTCTGAAGCGCAATGCCATTACGCGAAGGAGGATGTCTTGGTGTTGCAACCATTGTATGAAATCCTCGCCGAGGCATTGGAACGCTCCGATCGTCTTCCGTGGATGCAAGAAGAAATGGCGTCCATTCAAGAGCGTAACGCGTTGGTCTTGATGGATGGCGATGTTGAAACGCAAGTGCACCGGTTTGGTAATGCCTGGCGTCTCAGTCCCGAAGGGATGTCGCGACTCGTGCATCTGGTTCAGTGGCGAGAGGATACGGCCCGACGCGTGGACAAGCCGCGGAAGCAAGTCTTGAGTGACCAATCATTGTTCTCACTGGCAGCCGCAGGCCAAGTTGGCCGTCATCACCAGTTGGTGAGTCAACATGGATTAACCGATAGACAGGCGGACCGCTTTGGCCGCCAACTGACAACAGTCCTTGAGGACGCCTCGGAGGCTGGACCCATTGATACGCCTCCACCACCCTTGTCGAAGCGATTAAAGGATGCGCTGAAGGATCGGCAGGCTCGTGTCGAGAAAATCGCAAAAGAGCTCGGTGTTGCGCCTGAGATGTTGGTCAAGAAGCGGCAATTGGTTGCGTCACTGGATGGGCGTCAATGGGAGCCTGTGGGTTGGCGACGAACAGTATTAGAGGAAGTATTTGATGCGAGTGATTGAGATTTTTAAGGGCCACAAAAAAGAAGAGATGTATCTTTATGTCGAGCAGAAGAACGGACTGAAGTCGGTTCCTGACGATTTGTTGGCAACCTTTGGTCAGACTGAGTCAGTGATGGTTTTGCTGCTCACGAAAGATAAGAAATTGGCCCGAGTAACAGCGTCGGATGTTCTGGCTGCGATTGAGGATCAGGGCTATTTTTTACAAATGCCACCACCACCTGAGGCCTTAGCTGAGGCACAAATTGCCGCGATGGTAGAAGCAGAGGAAAAATTGGCCGATGCTCAGAAACAGCAACCAGAGTTGTAATGGTAATTCGAGCAAACCCACGACAATCAGCGATGTCATCGCGGCCGCAATCATCATCAGCGCGTTGGCGATATTATTGACAGCGATTCGCTCGGCAACGGCCATGAGGTCGTCTTGCAATAATGTGTACAAGGGGAGCGCCAAAAAACCGCCTCCTGCACTGGTTAGCATGAGTCCGATCGACGCGATCTGATAGTCATTGACCTGAATCATGAATCCCCCGATCACCATCGCAACGGCTCCCATGAGGATCCGATGAACGAGGGGAAAGTGCTTCATCAAAACTCCAGCAAATGCGCCAAGAGCGATCCCGAGGACAAAGTGACTCAGCAAGGTGGATACCGAGCTTGGAGATAACTGCCAAACGTCAACCGCTAACACCGGTAGATGTGTTAACCACACAGATCCAAGGCCCCAAAATCCACTCAAGCACCAAATCGCAGCCATCGAACGCTGGTCTTGACGCTGTTGATGGATTAATTCCGGAAGCGTCTTCTGAATGCTCTGAGAACGCCCACTAAGCGATGGCATCATAACAATGCAAAGGCAGCCAATCACCGCGAGTACCATGATCATGGCGATTAGAAGCTCAGGTGCAGCGATGATCCACTCCGCCGCCAGCAGTGTTCCAACTAAAATCGCGACAAATGTGCCGGTTTCCATCCAAGCATTTTTCTCGACGATTTGGCTGGAGGCGACCAAGCGCGGGATCAACGAATACTTCAACGGACCGATCAGGGCCGATTGAACACCAAACCCGGCGACACAGAGGAGAAGCAGTCCAGGCAATTCCTCGAGAATCGCCAAACAGGCCAAAAGGGCAAGACCGAGCTCCGTGATTTTTAAGATCAGAAGCCAGCGTTTCGGAGGTTGTTGGTTGGCTTTATGTGCAGCAAATCCGGCTAAGACAACGAACGGAATAATAAAGGATAAGGCTGCAAGATTCGCTAAAACAACGGTATCAAGTCCATAGAGATTCCATGACAGCGCGGAAATTGCGACAACAAACGCCGTTTTGATGAGATTGTCATTGGCGGCTCCGGCGATCATGATCGCAAGCAGGCCAGCAAAATGCATCGTTGCTTTCAGTCCAACGCCTCACAGGCGTTCTCAAGGGCTGGTTTGTCAAGAATGTAGACGGTTTTCCCCTCGACCTTGAGAATCGATTTTTTGGCCAATGATGCGATCAGACGACTAATGGTTTCGGGAGCTAATCCCAGAAAATCAGCGATATCGGTTCGCGCCATCGGTAAATCAAATTCAGAGTCGGATAAATGTCGTTTTTGGTGATGCGAACTGATGTCTTTGATAAATAGTGCAAAACGGGCGAGCGCTGGGAGATTGGTCCTTGTGACCTGACGTTGTGCCTGTGCAGCCTGATTCGAGAGAGCCTGTAGTAACCCCTGAGTTAACATCGGCTGCCTCAATTGCGCCTCTCGGAGACGATCAAGAGGCAGACGGCATACAGTCGCTCGATCCAGTGCTTGTGCGGTAAAAGCATACTGCCCACAGGTCAGTCCACATGCCCCGACAAGATCTCCAGGCATCCGGAAACCGGAGACATGCGCATCGTGCCCACACAGAGGAGTCATAATTTTGAACGCACCACTTTTGACCACGTAGAGGTTGTCCGCGCGATCACCAGATCGGTACAAGGAGTGTCCCTTGTTGACTTTAATATCATCTGCAACCACAGGTCCGAGTGCAGAATTGAAGCATCCAACGATCCCTGGGAGACACAGAGCATGTAATGCACAGTGGTTGCATCGTGCCGATTCCGTCGACTCAAGATGCTTGAATTGCTGTTCTGATCCCATAACCCACCCTGGTCCTTGGCTTCTTTCTCATTGTGACCGACTTTTGTGTTAGGTCAATACGCCGATTTTTGTTGCATCGCAAAAAAACCGTGGTATGTTTGCCATATTGTGCAGTGCAATAACCCAAATTGTGGAGGCAACTATGTACCAATTTGACACATCTTTGGCGGTTTACACGCTAAAGCAGGCAGAAGCCGTCTTAAATCAATCCAACGCAATGTTTGCAAAGATGATTGACGATTCGCTCGAATTCAATCGTGCGATGTTGAATCTTGAGTTTGTCGATCTGACACCAACCGACGCGCTCGCTACCTTGTTTCCGTCCGCCACAGCCAGTGGCACGAAAAAAAAATCAGCGAAGCCGCAGCGTGCACCGCAAGCCAAAGCGATTGCACAGGCGCCGGTTCGTCAGGACGATCTGAAAATGATTTCGGGTGTCGGCCCAGGCTTGGAGAAAAAGCTGCAAGATGCAGGCATCGTGTCTTATGCTCAAATCGCAGCGTTAACTGATGCAGAAATCACCGAGTTGGAAACAAACGTGATCAAGTTTGCAGGACGCATCAAGCGTGACGACTGGATTGGTCAAGCCACGCAGTTGATGGCGCAGTAAGGCACAAGCCTTCAATCAGCAGTTTCAATTTTGCCGGGCATCGCCCGGCTTTTTTTAGCGCAATGGTTTCGCACCGAGAATGCAGAAAGAGCGTTCAGGCAAGGCCTTCTTCAGTACGATAAATCCAACCACTGCCGAAATAATCGAACCGGTCAGAATACCAAGACGATCTAACCCAGCTAACGGATTGCCCATCCCTCCAAAGGCCAACGATCCGATAAACAGCGACATGGTAAACCCAATCCCGCACAGGAAAGCGACCCCGAGCAATTGGCCCCAATTGACATGGCGGGGCATGCTTGCGATTCCAAACTTAATGATGATGAAGCTAAATAGCATCACACCAACCGGCTTTCCGATTAAGAGACCAGCGGCAATCCCCAATGGAACCGGATGGCCCAAAATTGAGAGGCCTTGTTCGCCTATCGCAACACCGGCGTTGGCAAAAGCGAAGAGCGGCAGCACGATATAACTCGAAAATCCGTGCAGTTCATGTTCAAGCCGAACAACAGGTGATGACTCTTGCTTCGGCAAGGTGTAGGGAATACAAAATCCAAGCGCGACACCAGCAAGGGTGGCATGGACTCCAGATTTCAGGACAGCAACCCACATAATGAAGCCGACAAACAGATAAGCGGATTTATTACCGACATTGGAATAGTTCATTGCAATGAGAGCACCGAGTGCTGCAAATGCGACTCCCAGCGATCCAATACTGAGTTGCTCGGTGTAAAAAAGAGCAATGATGATGATCGCACCTAAGTCATCGGCAACCGCAAGCGTTAACAAAAAAACCTTGAGTGGAACTGGAACCCGAGGTCCCAATAAGGCGAGAACGCCAATCGCAAAGGCGATGTCAGTGGCCGCAGGAATCGCCCAGCCTGCCGACGCACCTTCGGTCCCATTGGTCACGATTAAGTACACGATCGCCGGTGCGGCCATGCCTCCCACAGCAGCCCCAAGAGGTAGAAAGGCTTGGCGAATGTCTGATAAATGCCCGACCATCAATTCTCGCTTGATCTCTAAGCCGATCAAAAAGAAGAAAATCGCCATTAATCCATCGTTGACCCAAAGCAAGAAGGGTTTATCAATCACGATAGGACCAATTCCGAAAACCACTTTCGTACGAAAGACGTCCTCGTAGTAGGATGCGAGCGGAGAATTCATGATCGTCATGGCTAAAACAGCCATAATCACGAGCAAGATTCCGGGGCCGACCTCTGAGTGGAGAACCGATTGAAGCTTTTTAATGGGCCCTAAACTTTGATTTGGAGATTCCATGTGCGTCAATGTCTCCTTATAAACGCAATTTTCTAGTTATGAGTGCACAAAATTTATGCGCGTATTAGGTGTCAATAATGCGAAGGCTGAGGCTGAATGGCAAGAGTTGCCTTCGCCTAAGGTCGAAAAAGGTGAAATTCGAATTCAGGTGGAGGCGGCTGGATTAAACCGAGCTGATCTCCTGCAGATCAAGGGGTTGTACCCAGGAAAGGTTGATAATCCGATACTCGGACTCGAATGTTCCGGAATCATCGACCAGGTTGGTGAAGGGATCGATGAAGCTTGGCTCGGTCGGAAAGTGTGCGCACTTCTTGGCGGCGGTGGGATTGCCGATTATGTTGTGTGTTCGCCATCAGTCGTGGTTTCAGCGCCTAGTGGCATTGAACTGTCGCTGGCCGCTGGGCTCTGCGAAACTTGGTGCACGGCGTTATTCAATCTCTGGGATCAGGCAAAATTGGTGCCCAAAGACCGTGTGTTGATCCACGCCGGAGCCTCAGGCGTCGGTGTTGCGGCCATCCAGTTGGCGCGTCTGTTGGGTGCGACTCCGTTCATCACCTGTGGCTCTGAAAAGAAACTTCAATATTGCTTGGATCGGGGTGCAGAAGCCGGGGTGTTGCGAACACAAGACTGGGCTGCTTATTTCCGTGGGCTTGGACTTCAATTTGATGTCATCCTTGATCCAGTCGGCGCCGGTTATTTGAATAAAGATCTGAGTGTCGCAGCCAATGCCGCGAGAATCGCGGTCATTGGGTTGCTGGGCGGAATTCAGACGGAATGCAATCTTGTCGAATTTTTATCGAAAAACATCACTCTGTTTGGTCGGACGTTGAGAACACAGCCAGACTCCGTCAAACGCCGGTTACTCGCTGAGTTAGAGACCATCGTTTGGCCTGCGGTTGCGCGACACAAAGTGCATCATGGCGTGGAGCAAATTGTGATGCCCGATGAAGTCTTAGAAGCGTATCAAACGATGCAGCAAGGCGATCAGTTCGGCAAAACCATTGTGTTAATGAGATGAGGAAGCAATGAGTCAGTATGATCTAGTCGTCATTGGCGCAGGAAGTGGGGGCGTTCGGGCAGCCCGGATGGCGGCGAGCTTCGGCGCCAAGGTGGCTGTCATTGAGGATCGTTATCTGGGTGGAACCTGTGTCAACGTGGGATGTGTTCCAAAGAAACTCTATGTGTTTGGTTCTGGATTCTCTGAGACGATCGAGGATGCTCAGGGGTATGGTTGGAATGTCATCAATCATGGCTTTGACTGGTCAAGACTTCGAGATAATAAAATTCAAGAAATCAAGCGATTAAACGGAATTTATGATCGATTGCTCAAGGGATCTGGTGCTGAGTTAATTGATGGTCGTGGAACGATTGTTGACGCCAACACGGTGCGTGTCGGCCATCGAGTCTTACACACGCAACGCATCTTAATTGCCACTGGCGGATGGCCTCGTCAACCGGATATGCCTGGGATCGAGTTGACCAAGACCAGCAATGAGATCTTCGACCTCGAGAAGTTACCTGGGCGCATTTTAGTTGTGGGTGGCGGATATATTGCCGTTGAGTTTGCCGGTATTTTCGCCGGCCTGGGTGTTCAGACCACCTTGTCTTATCGAGGACCAAATTTGCTGAAGGAATTTGACCGTGAAATCGTCAATCAGTTGATCGAGGAAATGAAAGCGAAAGGCGTTGATGTACGCCTTGATCATCGACTCTTCGGCTTTGAATCGATCGCTGAGGGCATCCGGGTCAACCATTCAGGACATGACGATGACGAATTAATTGTCGACGATGTTCTGATGGCGGTTGGGCGTGTGCCGAATACCATGGGATTGGGCCTTGAGAACACTCAAGTGACGACCCGAGATGATGGAACAATTGAGGTATTTGAGAATTTTCAGACGAAAGAACCGTCCATCTATGCGGTTGGCGATGTGACGGGTACGGTCGCCTTAACTCCTGTCGCGCTCGCTGAAGGCATGGCACTCGCAAGGCATCTATTTGCGGGAGATGCCTCTGCAGAAGTGGATTATGCATTGATCCCGACGACAATTTTTAGCCAGCCAAATATTGGCACTATTGGCTTGTCAGAAGAGGCGGTGATCGAAAGCGGGCGACGAGCAAAAGTCTTCGTGAGTCGATTTAAGCCGATGAAACACACACTGAGTGGACGTCTTGAGCAAAGTATTTTCAAATTGATTGTGGATGACGAGACAGACCAGATCATCGGTCTGCATCTATTGGCTCCAGACGCGGGTGAGATCCTGCAAGGATTCGGAGTCGCTCTGAAAGCGGGTGCCACCAAGGCAGATTTTGATCGGACCATCGGCATTCATCCAACTGCAGCTGAAGAGTTCGTGACCATGAGAGAGCCGACACGGATTATTGGTGAATAACGCCTCTCAGAATGCCTCCCAGGCTCTGGTCCTCGTTGGAGCTGGACACGCGAATGTGGCATTGATTCGACGCTTTGCGATGGAGCCTTTGGTCGGAACTCGACTGGTGGTTGTGAATCCGTATTCGGTGACACCATATTCCGGAATGTTGCCTGGCTTTTTGTCCGGGCAATACAGGGAAGACGAACTCTTTATCGACATTGGCCGTTTGTGCAAACAAGCCGGTGCTCGGTTGATTCGTGGTTCTCTGGAGCACGTGGATACGGATCTTCGTCGGCTGACTATCCGACATCAAGTGAGATTCCATCAGGCAGAACTGCAGATCGATTTTGATACCTGTGTGTTAAATACAGGTGCGATCCCGGGTCATGATTTCCCGACAACGCATCCGCACTATTATCCAGTCAAACCGATTCGCGAACTTTTGATCGCGCTTCCGCAGATTGACCAACAAATGTCGCGTGATGGAGCATCAATGGTTATTGTGGGTGGTGGAGCTGCTGGGATTGAGTTGGCTTTTGCCTTCCGAACTCGCTTTGGAAGCGCCGCTTGCGTCACTTTGATCTCGAAGCGTCCTTTTGAGGCTGACGCCGCACTGTCGGCTGCAGCGAAAGCGATCAGGCGAGTGTTGGTCGATCGAGGCATTACATGCATCGAGTCACAGGCGGTGGTTGAGGCGACAGAGGATTCGGTTGTGCTCAGTGATGGGCGTTCGGTCGCAGCCGATGTCATCTGTGCTGCGACACCTGTGCACCCACCAGACTGGATTCTTGACTCAGCACTTCCTACCGAGCAAGGATTTCTTGCAGTGAACGATTTTCTTCAAGTTCAGAATCAGTCATCGCTATTTGCAGCCGGAGATATCGTCTCACTGGCCTCACCGAGAGGACGTTCGGGTGTGATGGCTGTGCGGGCCGGTCAATACTTGGCTGATGGGATCTGGAAACGACTGCAGGGCACAATGCCTCATCGTTTTAAGCCACAACAGCGTTGGCTGACCTTGTTGAATCTGGGTAATGGTAGTGCGATCGCTGCGAAAGGCCGTTTTGCCCTTGAGTCTCCATATTTATTGCGCTTGAAAGATCGGATTGATCGGCAATTTATGCAGAGATTTCAAGGACGATCGATGCGATCCGGGGATGGCATGCGTTGCGAAGGTTGCGCTGCAAAGCTCTCTGGCCAAACACTACAAGCAGTGTTTCCTGGAGCCTTTGAGGATGCTGCGATCGAAGATCTGACGGACCGGATGCGTGTTCGGTCGATTGATGCGCTCACTTACTTGGTTGACGATCCCTATGTCATGGGTGTTTTAAGTGTTCGCCATGCGATGAGTGATATTTGGGCGATGGGCGCGCGTCCCACGCAATGTTTATCACTCATCGGGGTTCAACGCGCCAACAGCGAACAGTTACAAGCCGATGAATTCGCGCAATGCTTCAATGGCGTCAAAGATGCCGCAAAGCGTTATGAGGTCTCGCTGTCAGGAGGGCATAGCCTGGCACTCGAGCAACCTGTGGTTGCGATCTCAATCGAAGGCGAAGCCGAGCGGTTGATTCCCAAGCAAGGTGCGCGTCCTGGTGATGAAGTCTGGTTGACGGGGCCAATTGGTTCGGGGGTCTTGTTTGCCGCCGAGGCAGCTGGCGAACCAGTCGGTCACGCGATTGATCGATGGCTTCCACAGGCTTTGGAATCGCTGTTTGCGGCAAGCCAGGCAGCATCCGCGTTAGGTGTTCATGCAATGACGGATGTGACAGGCTTTGGTCTTGCCGGGCATCTGAAAGAAATGCTGGATGGGAGTGGATGTGATCTGTGCTGGGCCGACAGCATACCCATGTTCGAAGGGGTATCGATTGCTTTGGCCCGTGGGATTCGCTCATCAGCCCACCACGAAAATCAAATCTATGCAGGCAGATTCGGTGACAGAGCCCCTAGTCCGGTTGTTTTTGATCCACAAACCTGTGGGCCATTAATGGTCGCCGTGTGTCCGACACAAGCGTCAACATTGATCAAACAATGGACGGCATTGGGATTTAGTCCACAGCGAATCGGAAGTATTACCACCGAAACGTCGTAAAGACATTGGGGAAGTTTTGGTTCACATTTCACTTGTGAAGACATTAATGCCAAGTTAAGGACCGCACATGAGCTATCAGAGTGAATACGATCAATCCATTGAGGATCCGCATGGGTTTTGGCTAGATAAAGCGAACCTGATCGAATGGGTGCAAAGGCCACAGGTTGCTCTTGCCGAAGATATGAATGGAATTGAGCGGTGGTATCCTGATGGAACGCTCAATACTTGTCACAACGCGATTGATCGACATGTACAAGCAGGTCGAGGTGATCAGGTGGCAATTTACTATGACTCGCCTGTGACAGACACCAAGCAAGCGATCACTTATGCGCAGTTGCAAGATGAGGTGTCTCGATTTGCGGGCGGGTTGGCAGCTTTGGGTGTGACCACCGGTGATCGAGTCGTCATTTACATGCCCATGGTTCCTGAAGCATTGATTGCGATGTTTGCTTGTGCACGAATTGGCGCGATCCATTCGGTCGTTTTTGGTGGTTTCGCGGCCAATGAGCTTGCCGTTCGTCTCTCGGACGCCGCTCCAAAAGTGATTGTGACAGCCACATGCGGAATCGAAGTCAGTAAAGTGATCGAGTACATGCCGATTGTGAACGAAGCAATCGAGATGTCGGATAAAAAACCATCGTCAGTGGTGGTTTTGGAGCGACCACAAGCTCAGTTTGAACCAGTTGAGGGACGGGACGTCATTTGGTCTGATCTGATGGCCAACGCCCAGCCGATTGATTGTGTGCCAGTCAGCGCCACGCATCCTCTCTATATTCTGTACACGTCAGGCACGACAGGAAAGCCCAAAGGTGTGGTTCGAGATCATGGCGGTCATGCGGTTGCGATGACCTATTCGATGGATTTGGTCTATGACATGAAACCTGGAGAAGTCTTCTGGGCCGCCAGCGATGTCGGTTGGGTCGTCGGTCACTCCTATATCGTTTATGCGCCTCTACTGTTTGGATGCTCGACCGTTCTTTATGAAGGTAAACCCGTCCGTACGCCCGACGCAGGGGCATTTTGGCGGGTTGTCGAAGAGTATCAAGTGAAAGTTTTATTCTCGGCACCGACCGCATTCCGAGCCATTCGTAAGGAAGATCCACATGGTGAACTCTACAAAAACCATGATTTGAGCTCACTCGAGGCGCTCTATTTAGCTGGCGAGCGTCTCGATCCTCCGACTTACCATTGGCTTGATAAATTAACTGGTCTTCCCGTGGTTGATCATTGGTGGCAGACAGAAACCGGTTGGGCGATCGCTTGCAATCCGCGCGGATTGGAATCATTCCCACCAAAAGCGGGTTCTGCCACCAAGCCAGCGCCAGGCTTTAAAGTGGAGATTTTGGATCCTTCGGGGAATCCAGTGGAGGCAGGCGAGCAGGGTAGTGTAGTCATTAAACGGCCACTTCCACCGAGTTGTTTACCGACTGTCTGGGGGAATCATTCACGGTTTGAAGACAGCTATCTGAACCCGTATCCAGGCTACTATTTGACTGGCGACGGGGGCTATATCGACCAAGAGGGTTATGTGTTCGTCATGGGACGAACCGATGATGTCATCAATGTTGCTGGGCATCGCCTGTCAACCGGCGAAATGGAAGAGGTTGTTGCTGCACACCCTGCGGTCGCTGAATGCGCAGTCGTTGGGATTGCTGATGAACTGAAGGGGCAGCTTCCGCTTGGCTTTGTCATACTTAAAGATGGAGTCAGCCAATCCCATGAAGACGTCGTGAGCGAGCTGATAGCCTCTGTGCGGAGTTCGATTGGCGCAGTTGCTTGTTTCAATCAAGCAATAATCGTCGAACGTCTACCAAAAACACGATCGGGTAAGATTCTTCGGGCAATACTTCGCAAAATCGCTGACGGCGAGCCTTACACTCCGCCGTCGACGATCGAAGATCCAGCCGTGCTTGAGGAAATTGGTCAGCGTTTTTGATCAGCATTGGGTGATACTGAGGTAGCTGTCTAGGAGTGTTCTCGAATTACGTATCGAGCCTTTCGAAGACCGAATGATCTGCGAGTTCTCCTGGACACGTGAGCTCGCAGCGTTCGGTTACTCGCAGTCGTGTTTGCGATCGCTCATACGCTGGATCATAGTGATGCTCCAGAAGACTGTTCGCAAGGGCCAACCAATTGTGGGTCTTGATACACGAGACCCATTCTGTAATTTGTTGTTTTCCGTGTCGAAAGGCGAGTCGCTCTACAAGTTGTGTAGTGTCTTCAATCGATTGGGTCAGGTGTTGATAGCGTCGAACGAGATATTGTGCACGCTGTGAGCGATCGCAGGACAACACAACTGCACTTGATGTGATTAAATTTTTAAAGAGCGCAGTTGGTAAGTGAATTTCTCCGATCTTGGACGACTCAGACTCAACATAAATCGGTTTTTCTAGATCCAATTGACAGAGCTCATGATGCAGAGAAGATTCAAACCATTTTTGTGATGGCTGGCAGGTCCCGGGCTCTCGACCCAGTAAAGATCCGCGATGATTGGCGAGACTTTCCAAGTCGAGCACCTGACGACCCTGGCTTCGCAACTGATGCAGTAGATCTGTCTTACCACAACCGGTTGGACCCGCAACCACAATGAGACGAAGTCGTGGGAGTAAACGATCTAATTCTTGTTGAACATGCCGTCGATAGGTCTTGTAGCCTCCTTGGAGTAGGGTGACTCCCCAACCAATCTCATGCATGACCAGTGCTAATGATCCCGATCGCTGTCCTCCGCGCCAGCAATAGATGAGAGGCTTCCAGTCCTTCCCATGGTCGCTCAACGTGAAAATGTGTTGTGCGATGTTTTGACTGGTGAGGACAGCACCTCTTTTTCGAGCGGTAAAGGGATCGACTTGCTTGTAAATAGTCCCCACTTCGGCACGCTCTTGATCATTCAGTACTGGTAAATTGATGGCGCCTGGAATGTGATCCTCATGAAACTCAGATGGCGAACGAACATCGATGATGCTGTCATAGCCATCTGGTTGACTCAGAAGTTCGGCGATTTCGGTAACTTGAATCTTGCGTTGCATGTTGACTTGATGCGTCCAGACCTTAATAATCCCGCACCCATGCAGGTGTGGCTCAGTTGGTAGAGCACTCCCTTGGTAAGGGAGAGGTCCCGGGTTCGAGTCCCGGCACTTGCACCAGTTAAACCAATAACTTAAGTACAACTCAGGCTAAAATTTATTTTTTCTAACCCGATTCCTAACCCGATAAATGCCAGGGTTGAAATCCAATAGATTAGGTGGAATATTATCAGAAATACCCCGCCGAAGCGGGGCTTTATGTTTAAGTTAGGCTATCAAAAATCTATTCTGTTAAGCGGGAAAGTTTGTAAATGATTGTTCTGTCATTGGAGTCATCATCGAGGTTTCCATTACGACTCCGGCCTCCACACGCTCCCGTGTTAATTCCGCATCGTTTTTAAAGTGATCCAAAGCTTCAGGTGAATCGAATTCCATGATGACCGTCAGTTGCGACTCATCATCAGCTGGAGTACCCGCATAGATCATCCGGAAACCAATATTTTTCATCTTCTCTTCGTTTGCCTGAACCATAGATTTCCAAGTCTGGAAGCCTTTGGATAGTGTTATTGACCCTTTAACAAACATATTGCTACCTCTATTTAACTTTGCTTAAAAAAACCGGCTCCGCCGAAGTGGGGCTGTTGATACCTATGATTAGTTTGGTGATCCCATGAACCCACCCACTCAGC
>OCRN01000039.1_pt1 | contig 21504 bp, 23 predicted proteins | sample 1534761 | NCBI WGS metagenome assembly OCRN01 (sample SAMEA3275602, study PRJEB22092) | marine metagenome | biome: ENVO:01000047 "MEDITTEREAN SEA BIOME"; feature: ENVO:00002042, "SURFACE WATER"; material: ENVO:00002010, "SEA WATER" | collected 2014-06-21T10:50:00+00 | depth 0 m | reverse complement strand
GGTCATGGTTCTGATAAAGAAACAGGAGCGGTAATGCCTCCAATTCACTTGTCTTCCACCTTCCGTCAGCGTAATCCTGGAGATTTTCAATATGAATATGCTCGAACCAAAAATCCAAGTCGAGATATTTTAGAAAAATTATTAGCCTCTATTGAGTCAGGCGAACAAGCATTTGCTTTCTCTTCTGGAATGGCCGCGATTGCAACAGCCTGTGATTTATTCGGGGAAGATTATCATGTGATTTGCTCTGATGATGTATATGGGGGCACAAGAAGATTGTTTGATAAAGTTAAAACTAACATTGACGTGACCTATGTTGACTTTGATACCAATGTGAATTGGGACGATGTTGTTACGGAACGAACCAAGTTTGTTTGGGTAGAGTCACCTTCTAACCCATTAATGAAAATTATTGATATTAAAAATACAGCTGAAATCGCGCGAGGGTTTAACCTGCCTGTTATTTGCGATAACACCTTTGCTTCTCCTTATAATCAACGCCCGTTAGAACTGGGAGCAGATTTAGTTGTGAGCTCTTCTACAAAATATTTGGGGGGACATTCAGATATTGTTGGCGGCTCTATTGTCATTAAGGATACAGAGAAGTATGGGGAAAAAATAGCTTACTTACAAAATGCAGTGGGAGCCATTCCATCACCTTTTGACTGTTATCTACTGACACGCAGTATCAAAACACTTTCTGTTCGAATGCAAAAGCATAATGAAAATGGAGAAAGAGTTGCCAGTTTTTTAGAAACTCATCCTAAAATTACAAAAATTCACTATCCTGGAATAGATCCAAAATATAAATCAATCGCATCCCAGCAAATGAATGGCTATGGAGGAATGATGTCTATTGTTCTTGATACGAACTTAGAGGGAGCAAAGAAGTTTCTTTCAAATTTAAAAATTTTTACACTTGCAGAAAGTTTAGGGGGCGTTGAAAGCTTAATCGAACATCCTGCGATTATGACCCATGCATCAATTGATAAAAAAATTCGAGATACTCTAGGTATTTCAGATAGTCTTTTACGTCTATCCGTTGGCATTGAAGATGCAGATGATATTATAGATGATTTAAAACAGGCTTTAGATACAATTTAAAACTATGAACAAATCCATGATTGATTTAATTGGGAATACACCTTTAATTAAATTGAAATATCCGTCTGAGTTGACGGGTTGTAATATTTACGGAAAAGCTGAATTTCTGAATCCAGGTGGCTCGGTAAAAGACAGAACTGCTCTGGGTATTATTCAAAACGCAGAAGAAAAAAAACTAATTGAGCCTGGGGGCACGGTGGTTGAGGGTACCTTCGGTAATACGGGTATTGCATTAACAATGATTAATAATGCACGAGGTTATAAAACAATTATCGTGATGCCAGAAGCGGCGTCCCTAGAAAAAAGAGATATTTTAAGAAATTTAGGGGCAGAACTTAGAATTGTAGAAGTAAAGCCTTATAAAGATCCGGGTAATTATCAGCATATTTCAAGACGTTTAGCCGAGGAGTTGCAAGCAAAAGGGGAAGGCTCTGTGATTTGGGCTAATCAGTTTGACAATACTGCGAATTATCAATTTCATGCAAAAACAACTGCTAAAGAAATATATGAGCAATTAGATGGCAAAGTCGATGGATTTACTTGTGCGATTGGAACGGGAGGCACTCTAGCGGGAACATCCGTAGGATTAAAAGAATTAAACCCTAATATCAAAGTGGCATGCACGGACCCGCAGGGAGCCACAATGTATCGTTACTTTAAAGACTCCGTTTTAGAGGTAACCGGCGATCCCTCTGAGACAGAGGGGATAGGACAGGCACGTGTTACAAAAAATGTGGAGGCTTGTTTAATTGATATGGCTTATCATATTACGGATAAAGAAGCTTTTGAGCTTCTATATAAATTGATTAAAACTGAAGGTTTGTTTTTAGGAACAAGCTGTGGCGTTAATGTTGCAGGCGCTATTGAAATGGCAAAAGAAATGGGCCCTGGTAAAAACATTGTTACTATTCTATGCGATGATGCGTATAAATATTTTAGTAAGATGTTTAATAAAGAGTTTTTACAATCAAAAAATTTACCTATTCCTGATTGGATTTAATTTTATTAAAGAACAATATCCTTTTTAAGGTGTTATCTTTTAACCAGTAGTGGTGATACAAAGCACCGATAATATGAAGCACAACCATGCCTAAGATAATCTTCCCTAATATTTCATGAATATTGTGAGCATATTGTTTGAACTGAAAATTTTTTTCTAAAATGTTCGGTAAATAACTTCCAAAAAAAGATACAGTATCACCCTGAAGATTTGTTAGCAGATATCCTGTTATTGGAATTAGAAAAAATAGTACATAAAATGAAATATGTATAACAGTTGCCAGTCTTATAAAAATTTTTTTTGAGGACAGAGGCTCTGGCCTGATGTTAAACCACTTCCAGCAAGCTCGAAAGATCGCTAAAAAAAATATCAAAATCCCAAGGCTGTTATGAAGCATTAACACTTCATAGTAGTATTGGAAATTATGTTCTAAATTTAAACCTAAGACAAAAGTAACAAGTAAAATAATTGCCATGAGCCAATGAAACAAAATACTTACAAGACCATATGTATGATTTTTGTTCAGAATCGGCATGAATATTAAGTTAATACAATAAAAGCATTAATAAATGATTAAGATTTAACCATAATGATTTATTATTAGAATTATACATGTTGATAATATTTACTTATTAGAACAATTTTAATTTAATGTTTTAAAATGAGAATATTTAATTCAATCCTAATTATTTTTTCTCTATTTGCTCATTCCATACAGGCAAGAGATTACATTATCGTTCAGTCTACAACGAGCACCGCCAATACAGGATTATTAGATGTTTTAAGTGAAAAATTTTTAGAAGAAACTGGCATTGAGGTGCGGGCAGTTGCAGTAGGAACAGGAACAGCAATCGCCAATGCCAAAAAAGGTGACGGAGATGTGCTGATGGTTCATGCAAAAGAAGATGAGCTTGAGTTTGTGCAGGAGGGGTATGGAGTGGAAAGAATAGATTTAATGTATAATGACTTTGTCCTTGTCGGTCCTAAAAATGACCCTGCCAATATTAAAGAAGAAAAAGACATTATAGGGGTGATGCAAAAATTATCATCACCAAATTTTAAATTTATTTCGCGAGATGATAATTCAGGAACCCATAAAAAAGAATTATACCTTTGGCAATTAATTGGCGTTCAAATACCCCAACACAATTCTTATATAAAAACAGGTAGTGGGATGGCCAATACGATTAATATAGCATCAGAAATGCAGGGCTATGTTTTAACGGATCGGGGGACTTGGATTTCTTTTAAAAATAAAAATGATTTAGTTATATTATTTGAAGGAGACAGGGCGCTATTTAACCCTTATGGTATTATTGCTGTAAATCCTCATAGGTTTGCTCATGTAGAGTATGCAAAGTCAAAAAAATTTATTAATTGGTTAATTAATGGAAAGGGAAATTCCCTTATAAGGAATTATACCATTGATGGTCAACAATTATTTTTTACCTATAACTAGAATGAATATTGGATAAAATAAATCATAATTGAAGGCCTCGAGGACACACCTTAAAAACAAATGATTGAGTCAGTGAAAGTATTAGAAGCCATTAGCATATCTTTACATGTTAGTTTTGTGTCAACTTTGTTTGGTTTTTTTCTTTCTGTGTTTTTTGGTTATCTCATAGCCACTCGAGAATTTTATTTTAAAAAATCTATCGTTAGTATTTTAGGGTCTTTAACATCTATCCCCCCTGTTTGTGCAGGATTAGTTGTGTATTTGATTATTAGTCGTTCAGGACCTTTAGGGTGGATGCAGCTTTTATATACTCCTTCAGCGATGATTATCGCCCAATTTATTATCATTTTCCCTATTATGACCACTTTAATTGTTAACTATATTGAGCAGGAATATCCTCAACTTAAAGAAGAGCTTCTATCTTATGGTGCCACACAAAAAGATATCTTGCTGTTAATGATTACAAACCAAAAAAGTATTTATCTCACCATCGCATTAATTGGATTTGGCAGAGCCGTTAGTGAGTATGGTGCCGCTGCGATCGTTGGAGGTTCCATCGATCATGTAACCCGCAATATGACAGCCATGATTGCTTTAGAAACAGCCAAAGGAAATATTATGGTTGGTGTGACCTTGGGAGCAATATTAATTATTCTGTCTTTGTTAATTTCTTTTGGAATAAATTATTTTAATAAAAATGATTAAACTTAAAGATATTAATTATCAATTTGATCAAAAATTAATCTTACAAAATATTAATTTAAATATCGAACACAGTCGAACGACCGTGATTATGGGTAAAAATGGATCGGGTAAATCGACTTTATTAAAGCTCCTCAATCAAATTATTCAACCTACCTCAGGGTTTTTTCAATCTTCTTTAGAGGGTCCCATTCCCATGCTATTTCAAAAACCTTTAATTTTAAAAAATAATGTAAAATACAATTATGAAATTCTTCACAAAATAAAAAAATTTCAAATTAACAAAGCATGGTTTGAAAAATTTAAATTAACAATGCTTGAAGATCAAAAAATGTCCTCTCTTTCGGGAGGAGAAAAACAAAAATTATTTCTCGCTCGATTAATGAGCTTTGACCAATCAACTTTATTTTTAGATGAACCCAATCAAAGTTTAGATCTAGAAAGCGAAAAATTATTAGCAAACCTTTTGCTACAAGAAAAAAAGAATAAAACAATCATTGTCACTTTGCATGATTTTGAGATGGCCAAAAACATAGGAGATTATTTTATTTATTTAGAAAATGGTAAGATTTTATTACAGGACACCAGTGAAAACTTTTTTAGTCATTTTTCTATTTAATAGGTTAATCTATTGATCTAATTAAACGTTTAAAAAAATAGATGAACAAATACTTATTAATCTTTGTTTTGGCTTTTAGCTCTTTGTATGCGAATGATGTTATTCAACAAAGACAGGAGTCAATGCAAGATTTTAATAAACTAATGAGATCAGCTACTCAGATGTTAAAAAATGGAGAAGTCCAGCGTACCGATGAGATTTATCACAAAATTGAGTCTATAATGCTTAAATACCCAACACTTTTTCCTGATGATAGCTTCAATGGCAAAACAAGCGCGAGCATCAAGATCATAGATGACCGTGACCTTTTCGAACAGCTGTCAAAAGAGGCGAGTGATTTGGCGGCTCTTGCAAAAATTGCAGCAAACAACGATGATTTAGAGTTGATCCAACAACACCATCAAAATTTATTTGGCACGTGTAAGAGTTGCCATTCTCGATTTAAAAATTAATTAATAGTTATCAGGACCAACGGGGATAATACCATTGGGATTTATTGTCGGATGACTTCCATAATAATGAGTTTTAATATGATCTATGTTGATAGTAGGTTGGATTTTAGGATGTGTTTTAATCTTTTGTAAATATCGACTGATATTTGGATAATCAATAATTCTCTTTTTATTGCATTTAAAATGACCAACATAAACAGGATCAAACCTAAGGAGAGTGGGAAATAATCGCAGATCACACTCTAAAAGCTCATCTGCAATTAAATAAGTATTTTGATTTAGCATTTCTTCTATTTGATCTAAAGATTGAAAAAGATTATCCAGTTCTTCCTCATAGACTTCTTGTTTGGTAGCAAAGCCTACCTTATAAACACCATTATTTATATTGTGATAAGTAAAATTATTAATTTCATCTATTTTTTTTTGAAATTGTTCGGGGTAAAAATTTAAAGCATTTCCTGTGAGCTCGTTGAAGGACTTATTAAACATCCTAATAATTTCGGAAGATTCATTACTGACAATTGTTTGATTTTTTTTGTCCCATAAAACGGGCACAGTAACTCGCCCCGAGTATTTGGAATTTGCTTGTAAATATATTTGATAAAGAAACTCTTGGGAAAATAAGTGATCGGCAGTGGTACCTGGAAAGCTTTCTTCAAACGTCCACCCGTTTTCTAACATATAAGGATTGACGACACTAACAGATATATGCTCTTCTAAACCTTTTAAGCTTCGATAAATAAGAGTGCGGTGTGCCCACGGGCATGCTAAAGAAACGTAAAGATGATATCGACCGCTGTCAGGGGTAAAATCACTGTTTGGTTCTATGAAATTTCTAAACTGGGCCTCAGTTCTAATAAATTTTCCACCAGATTTTTTGGTGTCGTACCATTGATCTTGCCAAACGCCATCTACTAGTAAACCCATGAGTAATAATTACGCTACAAAGGAAAAATAGATTGATAATCAACAATCTTTGACTGTATAAATTATATTATGATATTCAGACAATTGTTCGACCATACTTCCTCTACCTATACATATGTTGTTGCAAGCAGAAAGGGCGGAGAGGCGCTTGTAATTGACCCCGTTCTAGAAAATGTTGAGCGATATATAAAGTTAATGGAAGAGCTTGATTTAAAATTAGTCAAAGTTATTGATACCCATATTCACGCCGATCATATATCTGGGATGGCGGAACTAAGAGATAGAACGAACTGTATTACTATAATGGGAGATGCGACTCCAAGCGATGTCGTCTCCATGCAGGTCAAAGATAACGATGAAGTTTCTATTGAGGGTATAAAATTAAAAGCTCTTCACACCCCCGGACACACAAATGACTCTTTTAGTTATTTAATGAACGATAGAATTTTTTCTGGAGATACGTTGCTTATTCGAGGTACAGGCAGAACAGATTTTCAAAATGGAGATCCCTATGATGCCTATAATTCTATTTTTGAGAGAATTCTAAAACTTCCTGAAGAAACACTTTTATATCCAGCACATGATTATAAAGGAGATACGGTTAGTACGATTGGTGAAGAAAAAAAATTCAATCCCCGTTTGCAAGTAAGCTCTGCAGAAGAATATGCAAATATCATGAATAATTTAAATCTTCCAGATCCGAAAATGATGGATATTGCAGTTCCTGGAAATCTAAAACTTGGTATTGATTTAAAAAGACAAAAAAACACTAACGGGTTAACCGTAGAAGAGTTTCAAAATGTTACTACAAATGATGATTATATCCTTTTAGATTTAAGAGAGAGTAGTGAGATTTATCATGATGGCAAAATCAAACATTCTGTTCATGTTCCTTTCGACCAAGTATCTGATTATTTGATTAAAGAAAAAGAAAATCTCCAAGGGAAAAAAGTTCTAATGTATTGCGCGGTAGGGCATCGATCTACTTTGGCAGTACAAGTATCAAAATCTTATGATTATAAAAATTGCTACCATTTGATGGGTGGTATTAAAAATTGGACAGCACAGGGCAATCCTATCGAAAAGAAAGACCACCATTGATGAGCTTTAAATCGTTAAATGTTCAAGACGCTGCCCAATCTATTCACAAGGGCGTAATGATTGTTGATGTTCGGGAACAAGATGAGTTTGATCAGGCACATTTAGAAAATGCCATTTTGGTTCCACTCTCCACAGTGAGCGCTGAGAAAATTAATGAATTAAATCCAACAAACAAAACGATTTTAATTCATTGCAGATCTGGAAAAAGATCTAAGGTTGCGGCCAATGTTCTTTTAAGTCAGGGTTATTCGGGGGAAATACTAGAACTTGATGAAGGTATTAATGCTTGGATTGAGTCTGAACAACCCGTGATTTCAAATATATAAGTGTTTATTCTAGGTCTTTTAGGAGCCTTTGTGATGGGCTCCGTTTTATCTTTATTGGGCGCAGGTGGATCAATCCTGACAATGCCTGTTCTGGTCTATTTATTCTCTATTCCCGCTGTTGAAGCTACCAGCTATTCATTATTAATTGTGGGCTTAACCGCCTTGTTAGGATCCATTGGATATTTTCGTCAAGGCACCATTGATATTAAAACAGCAATTATTTTTGGTATCCCCTCTATTCTTGGGGTGCTTTTAGCAAGGCACTATTTACTCCCATCCATTCCTAGCGAGTTTAAGTTAGGCGTCCTTATTACAAAAGACTTTGTGATTATGTTTGTATTTTCTGTCTTGATGATATTGGCAGCATTGATGATGATGAAAAAAAATCAAAAGAAAAGCCATACTCAAGATATTCCTAAAAATAAATTTTTCTTAGTTGTCCTGGAAGGATTGGTTGTCGGTGGTGTTACCGGATTTGTTGGGGCGGGGGGCGGTTTTTTAATTATTCCTGCTCTTGTTTTGTTAGCTGGTTTAGAAATGAAAATAGCCGTCGGGACCTCATTAATTATTATTGCTCTTAAATCAATTATTGGCTTTGGAGGAGATTTAATAGGGGGCTTTCAGACAGATTGGATATTAGTATTTTATATAATGAGCGCCACTCTTGTAGGGGTACTTGTTGGAAATTTTTTATCTCAAAAGTTTACAGGAGAGCAACTAAAAAAATATTTTGGAATAATGGTATTGGTTATTGGTTTTTATATTGTCACGGAGCAAATTATTAACCTTTAGCTAAAAATAATTAGTCGAAATCATATAATAGACCATATAGCCAACTAGTCCTAAAACCAGAATTATGAGAGGGATGGTTGATATAGTAAAGGCCTCGCGAAACTTTTTATTAAAAATTAATAAGCTCGCAATTAATAAAATAAGTAAAATTATTACTAACCTAATCATTTTTATATTATCTTTATTTTAAAAATTTTTACTATTCTATAACAGCTATTTTCTCTATAAATAATGATACATGACCACGAAAATAGCAATTGCTGGTGCTAAAGGCAGAATGGGAAGAAATCTGATTAAATCAGGTTTATCAAATAGTCATACGGATATTGTTGGGGTATTTGATATTTCTGAAATAGAGCAAGTTTTTTTAGATGAAATGAACTTATCTCATGAAATAGCCACAACTAGAGAGCATTCCTTTGAGAGGGCTGATGTCATTATTGATTTCACCTCTCCAAAGGCCTTATTTGCTTTCACAGAGAGCGCCGTTTCAAGCAAAACAGGTCTTGTTATTGGAACGACGGGCTTAGAGGAACAACATTTTAATCTTTTAAAACAAACAGGAAATTCTACTAAGGTTTTTTATGCGCCTAACATGAGTTTTGGGGTAAATTCTTTTTTTAACATTGCAAGAAAAGCCGCCTCTTATCTAAAAAATTTTGATATTGAAATCATAGAAACACATCATCGCTATAAGAAAGATGCCCCAAGTGGCACAGCCATTAAACTAGGAGAAGAAATAGTAGAAGAGTTAAATTTTTCTAAAGATCAATTCAATTTTAATCGCCAACAAAATCAGCAAGAAAGAAAAAAAGATGAAATTGGGTTTTCTTCTATTCGTGGGGGAAATATTCCTGGAGAGCATACAGTAATCTTTCATGGAGAAAACGAGAGTGTTGAATTAACCCATCGAGCTTTTAATCGAGAAATATTTGCTGATGGCGCAATTCAAGCTGCAATTTGGTTATCAAAGCAAAATAGTGGTTACTATACTTATAAGGATATGCTCTAAGATAAACGAGACTTATAACGATCAATAATTTTTTTTAATTTTAACCGGCGTTGTGGACTTAAAAACCTAGCGAATGCATTTTTCTTTCCGGCATAATGTACTGATAGATTATCTTTGTTATTTTTTAGACTACTCCAATGTAAATTATAGCTTTGATCATCTTCTATCTCGTGATCTTTTAACTTTTGAATTCTTATTTCTTCTTGATTTAAAATAATTTTTTCTCTTTTCTTCGCAAAATTAAAATAAAGATAGGTACAGAAAACTAAAATTAAAAATTCAATAATCCCAAATATTAAAATAGGCCATGCGCCCACAATAACAAACCTGACCCCCATAAAAAAAATAAGGCCTCCTGTAATAACTAAAAAAAGTATTATCTGTTTGTGATTCAAACTTTTGTTTGGTTTAATAAGTAACTGTTTTTTCATCGTGAATACATCAACAATAAATCAGATTTTTTCCAAATTATCAAAAGCTATTCCCGCTCCACAATCTGATCTTCAATACGTCAATCACTACACATTATTAGTTGCAGTTGTTTTGTCAGCGCAGTCAACAGATGCCCAAGTCAATAAAGCCACGAAAGATCTTTTTGCAAAATACGACTCTCCTGAGAAAATTGTAAAATTGGGCCTTCAGGGAATCATTCCGTACGTAAAAAGCATTGGGCTGTTTAATTCGAAAGCAAAAAATGTGATCGCTCTCTCTCAAATACTTATTGAAAAACACCATAGTAAAGTTCCAGAAAATTTTGATATGTTATGTGAATTGCCGGGGGTAGGCCGAAAAACAGCTAATGTGGTGATGAGTGTTGCTTTTGGACATACTACTATTGCAGTGGATACGCATGTTTATCGATTGTCTCGAAGGTTAAATCTGAGTTTGGGAGAAACTCCTGATGCCGTAGAAAAAGATTTAATGCAGAGTGTGCCAGACCAATACAAAAAGACGGCTCATCATCTCCTGATTTTGCATGGGCGATATACTTGCAAGGCTCGAAACCCTGAATGTGATAAATGCGTAATATCGAAAGAATGCATACATTTTTTGAACGTTAAATATGGAAAAATCAAAAATTTTCTATAAAACATTGAAGGATCATTCACAATGAGAGAAATTAAAAAAATTCTAATCGCTAACAGAAGCGAAATCGCCATTCGTATTTCCAGAGCGGCGACCGAGCTAGGCTATAAAACTGTTTCTATTTATTCTTATGAGGACCGTTTTGCTTTGCACCGTTTTAAAACTGATGAAAGTTATTTAGTTGGCTCGGGATTAGGGCCTATACAAGCCTATCTTGATTATAAGGGGATTGTACAAATTGCCCTTAACTCTGGATGTGATGCGATTCATCCAGGTTATGGCTTTCTTTCAGAAAACCCAGAGTTCGCTGATGAGTGCGCTAAATATAATATTTTATTTGTGGGGCCGTCATCAAAAATTATGCGCTCTTTGGGAAACAAAGTAGAGGCTAAAAAAACTGCAGATAAAGCAAAAGTTCCTACAATTCCTTCCACTGGACCCTTGCCCCGAGACATAACAAAATGCAAAGCCCTTGCTAAGAAAATAGGCTACCCAATTATGTTAAAAGCCTCGTGGGGCGGAGGTGGCCGAGGAATGAGGGTTATTCGAAAAGAAAATGAATTAGAAAATCAAATTAACACAGCGCGTCGAGAAGCCAAAAGCGCTTTTGGCAAAGACGATGTATTTTTTGAAAAATTAATTGAAAAAGCATTTCATGTTGAGGTTCAAATCATTGGCGACACTCACGGTAATATTGTTCACTTATTTGAAAGAGACTGTTCATTACAACGAAGACATCAAAAAGTTGTCGAGCGAGCCCCAGCTGCTTATTTAAGTGATAAAGAGCGCGAAGCAATTTGTGAGTCGGGCGTGCGTATTGGTAAACAAGTCGATTATTCTTGTGCGGGCACCGTTGAGTTTTTAATGGACGCTAAATCTCGGGAATTCTTTTTCATCGAGGTAAATCCACGTGTTCAAGTCGAGCACACAGTAACAGAAGAAATTACAGGCATTGATATTGTAAAAGCTCAATTTCTTTTAGCTTCGGGTGCTAAAATTGGAGACGGTATTTGTGGCGTTCCAGAACAGCAAGACATTAAAATGAAAGGACACGCTATTCAATCACGTGTTACCACAGAAGATGCAGCTAATGATTTCGCTCCCGATTATGGGAAAATAACCGTTTATCGCTCCGCAAGTGGCCATGGTATTCGATTAGACGCTGGCACAGCAGCAACTGGAACTGTCATCACCCCTTATTATGACTCTCTTTTGGTGAAGGTTTCGGCCAAAGGCCAGTCCCCTTTAGAGGCCAAACAACGAATGAATAGAGCTCTGAGTGAGTTTAGGGTTCGAGGTGTGAAAACCAACATTCCTTTTTTATTAAAGTTAATTAATCATCCAGGCTTTGATAAATTTGATTACCATACAAAATTCATTGACAGCGAAAAAAGTTTATTTGAGTTTTCAGGAAGAAAAGATAGAGCCTCAAAAACTTTAAACTTTTTAGCAGAAGTGATTGTGAATGGTAACATTGAAGTTGCAAATCGTCCTAAATTACGTGAAACAACTCCTGCAAAATTATCTGATTTTGGAATCGCAAAATCAAAAAAAGCACAACAAGCAGTTGGCAAAACGTTTAAACAAATTTTAGATGAAAAAGGTCCCCAAGAAGTTGCTCAAGCCGTTTTAAAAGAAAAAAAATTACTTCTGACTGATACAACTTTTAGAGATGCTCATCAGTCTTTAATCGCAACCCGAATGAGAACCCAAGACATGTTAGGGATCACTGATTTGTATGAAGAGAGATTAAAAAATTTATTTTCTATCGAGTGTTGGGGTGGTGCTACTTTTGACGTTGCTCTTCGTTTTCTTAAAGAAGATCCTTGGGATCGTTTAACAAAACTTAGAGAACAAATGCCATCAGCATTGCTACAAATGCTTTTTCGGGGATCAAACGCATTAGGTTATACTAATTATCCAGATAACGTTTTAAGAAGATTTATTCAACTATCAGCAAAGTCAGGCATTGATGTATTTAGAATTTTTGATGCACTTAACTGGATTGAGAACATGCAGGTTTCAATTGATGAAGTGTTAAAGACTGGAAAAATTTGCGAAGCATCAATTTGTTACTCTGGTGATCTTTCTTCACCTTCCGAGAAGAAATATACTCTTGATTATTACCTAAAAATGGCTGAAAAATTGGAAAAAATGGGTATCCATTTCCTTGCTATAAAAGACATGGCAGGTCTTTGTAAGCCTAAAGCCGCAAAAATTCTTTTCAAAGAACTTAAGAAAAATATCAAAATTCCAATTCACTTTCACACCCATGATACGAGCGGCAATGGTGTTGCTACCTTGTTAAATGCTTCGGATGCAGGGGTGGATATTGTCGACGTTGCGATAGACTCTTGGTCAGGTTTTACTTCGCAACCAAGTTTTGGTGCCATGATTGAGTCTCTAGATGGCAATGCACGAGACCCTAAAATCTCATCTGCAGTTGTTCGAACAGCTGCAAATTACTGGGAGGGTGTAAGAAAACAATATCAGCCTTTTGAAAGTAAAGTGAGAACAAGCATGTCAGAAGTTTATCTTCACCAAATGCCAGGCGGGCAATATACAAATTTAAGAGAACAGGCACGATCCATGGGGATTACGGATGAAAGATGGCCTGAGCTTGCTTCGATGTATGCCGAAGTAAATAAAATATTTGGGGATGTCATTAAAGTTACGCCTATTTCGAAAGTTGTGGGTGACATGGCAATTTATATGCTTGCAAATAATATTCAAATTGAGGATGTGCTTGATCCTAAAAAAGATGTTGGCTTTCCTGCCTCTGTTATAGAATTTTTCAGTGGTCGATTAGGTCAACCTTATAAAGGTTTCCCAAAAGCACTTCAGAAAAAAATTCTGAAAGGTAAAAAACCAATCAATTACCGATTTGGCTCCAAATTAAAACCACTAAATATTAAAAATCGAACTACAGAATTAGAACAAAAATACTCCGAGTCTATTTCTGAAAAAGATACCTTATCTCAAATTTTCTTCCCTGAGGTTTTTGATGAGTATATGAAGCATCGACAAAAATTTGGCAACACAAGTGTCATTCCTACTTCTAATTACTTCTTTGGAATGAATACAGGTGAAGAAATTTATGTGTCGATTGAGCCTGGAAAAACACTCATTATTAGATATTTCACTTTGAGCGAACCAAATGAAAAAGGTTTTAGAACTGTTTATTTTGAACTCAACGGACAGCCTCGCTCCGTCGATGTAAAAGATAATTCTATTGCTGTTGATGATTTAGCAAAAGAAATGGCCGACACAAGCAATATAGAACATATTGCAGCACCTATTCCTGGACTCTTGGTAGATGTCACGGTTACAGAGGGTATAAAAGTTCAAAAAGGCGCTAAGCTCTGCACTATAGAAGCCATGAAAATGGAAACCATGATCTATGCCGATCAATCAGGAACCGTGGATAGGCTTTGTGTAAAAGCGGGTGAAAATATCGAAGCCCAACAATTATTATTTGTTATAAAATAAATTTCTTCCTTCCATTTATATGATAATTTTTATTTGTGCTTAAAAAAATTATAACCGCAAAACATCGAGGTTTTTGTGCTGGCGTTGAACGAGCCGTAGAAATTGTTGAGAAAAGTTTAATTAAATACGGCGCTCCAGTTTATGTTCGCCATGAAATTGTCCACAATAAATTTGTAGTTCATAATTTAAAAGAAAAAGGAGTAATTTTTGTGGAGTCTTTAGATGAGGTTCCTCAAGGAACAAAACAACCCGTGATCTTCTCTGCCCACGGGGTTGCCCAAAGAGTTATTGAAAAAGCGAAAGACTATAACCTGCTTTTTTATGATGCCATTTGCCCACTGGTAAGCAAAATTCACAAAGAAATCATCTTATTAGAAAAACAAAACTATCAAATTATTATGATTGGTCATGAAGGGCATCCGGAGGTAGAGGGAACAGCAGGCCAACTGCAAGACATCAGTAAGCTAACACTAGTTCAAGAATTAAAAGATGTCGATCAATTGTATTTTCCTGCTGATCAAAAAATAGCTTATATCACTCAAACAACACTTTCAGTGTTTGATACACAAGAAATTGTGGATGCATTAAAAAAAAAATTTCCTGATATTTTAGCTCCCAAAAAATCTGATATCTGTTACGCAACATCAAATCGCCAAACCTCAGTTCAAGAGATGGCCAAAACTGTTGATGCTGTATTTGTCATAGGGGCTTTTAATAGTTCAAACTCTATTCGACTCGTTGAAACAGCCAAAAAATTTGGATGCAAATACAGTGAATTAATTGAAAATATAGATGATTTTGATTATCAAAAATTAAACCAATATCAATCAATAGGCCTAACCGCAAGCGCATCGGCACCAGAAGAACAGCTCAACTTATTCATTAATCGTGTTACGCAGAGGTTTGACACAGAAGTAATCGATTATAAAGAAGATGAGAAGATCGTCTTTAAAGTACCTAATTTTCTTAATTAAATTTTTTTCTATAAAAAAAATCTATTAAAGTCATATGCGGAAGAGTTAACGCCGCCAGTCCAATAAAAATAGTTTTGATAAAGGATTCTGAAAATGAAAAATTATTATTCAAATAGATGATTGCTATACATCCGCCAACCCAAGTTAAAATAGTAAATACAGCCGTCGTGGTAAAAACAAATTTTTTATTCTCAAGATATTTATTGGTATTTTGTAATATGGCGTACACATGCTTTATAGTATGCACAAAACAAAAATATAACGCAAAACCTGTTAATGGATCAAGCTGCGAGATAATGATAAGTATAAATATCATCTCTAAAACTCCCCACCTAAGTTTTTTTAAATTTATTGACAGATAGCAATAAACTAAAAATAAAATTCCAAAGAGGAAATAAACAATAAATAAATATTGCTCGAAATAATTAAAACTTTGATTTGATAAAAATGTAAAGATTTGGAATGACTCAGCGGTATGAAAAAATATTATTCCAAAAATAATATTAATGCCATGGGTAAGGGAGATAACCCACTTATGCTTTTTAATTTTTAAAAAAGACCAGTCACATAATCCAAAATGAACAATGCTCATTACAATAAATAAAAATAGTGCAAGTGTTGGAAACTGTATCCAAAAAAAAATAACTGCTATTGAAATAACTGTGTAGCATAAAACAAAAATCAAAAACTTTTTTTTAGATTGATAGCCCAAAAGAGCTGCTACAGCCCCATCAAAAGAACCGTGAGGTACACCAATAAACGAGACTAAGCATAAAGCAACTAAGGATAAAATACTTAATTCGTACATGTTAATTAAAGATTGTACTTAAGTAGCTTTTTAAAAAACCAATTTTTGGCATTGCAAAGATTACTTTCAATTTAGTTAAAAATGTTGCCTTCCCCATCATAAAGGAACTGAACTCTTCTCCATTTAATTTCTCAGCCATTTTCATAAAAATTTGATCAGAATTTCTATTATCTTCAAGGTATTTTACAAATATTTTATCCATCCAATTATCCCAATATGAGTGATAGTTCTTATCGTTGGAAGTTAATTGTTTTAAGAAAAATGAGAAGGCATATCCAGAAGATATTTTCGTAGCCCCTCCCTTGGCGCCAATTTGTATATAATTATCTTTATTTTGTGAATTAATTTCAAACATAGGAAGGACACCTTGTTCAGTATCTGAAATGCTGTATTTTTTTATATTCAAACTTTCTTCGATATAGTTCGCAATCTGATCTTGATACCATTGAGGCCCTAATAAATATTTAGAAAAAACTGTGGACTCCACCAAGAGATGATTTTTATCTAAAGGTAATAAATAAATAAAGTGAAGACCTTGATCTTGTTTGACACGAAAGTCCATTAAGCGAGCATTACTAATTTGATGCCCATCATCTACTTTTATTACATGACCAATAAAGTGTTGTTTGAGACCATCGTCTTTTATCGTAACTGATCGACTATCATAAATAGTTTTAGCAAATACTTTCTCATCACTATCAAGAATAATTTCAAAAAATTCATCTTTTCTCTCAATTTTAATAACATCATTTTCTTTAAAAGAAATATTATGACTATCTTTTAGACAGTAATTTTTCCAATCTTGGAATCGTATAACACAATAAGGAGATATAGAGCTTTCATGTGTTACTATTTTTTGATGATGGCAAAATTCCCATTTGTTCCATTGATTTTTTACCAAACTTTTAAAAGGAGTCATCCAGTCAGTTAACCAGAATGCAAAAAAATTATTCCTCAAATTATTGAATTTTTTATCAATACCAATTATGGATAATTCTTGATTATGATATTTTATTTTATAGGTGCCAAGGGCACTGGCGCCCATCCCGACAAAGGCTACATCATAAATTTTCATTTTGGAAACTCTCTCGAATAGATATGTAGGAACGATGCATCGTTTTTAGTAAAATAAACTCAGGTAGAGATTTAATTGTTACCCAAAGTTTATTTAATTTACTGAGATAAACCCTCTTATTAGAATACAAAAAATTATTATTTTTAATTCTAATACCAATTGCACGATAAATTTTTGCAGCAAAAAAAATTGCAAGTCTAGTTTTAATGGGAATATATTTCATTCCACTGAACCCGTTTTGATAATAAATCTCTGATAAATCAATTAATCTTTTGAGAATTTTTTTCATTTGAGGTTGAATTTCTTGAAATAGCTCACTTTTTAATTGCTCAATAGTAATGTCTCCCATCCATTCTCTCGGTAAATATAAACGGTTCATGAGTGCATCTTCGTAAATATCTCTCGCAATATTGGTGAGTTGCATTGCGATACCCAGATCAACAGCATGTTTGTTCGCTTCTTTATTATTAACCAAAATCAACGGTTGCATCATTAAACCCACCGTTCCCGCAACTCGATACGCATATTCAATCAAATCTTTTTCATTTTTAATTCTAACTATTTTTTGATCTTGAATTAATCCCTGTATGAGATCTCCTAAAATTTGAATAGGGATATTGTTATTTTTGAAAAATTGATTTATCGGATGCTCACCATTATTATAAATTTGTTCAAACTCATTTTTTAAATTTTCAGATTGATCAGTAGAGGTTTCATCTGCCAAATCATCAAAATATCGACAGATACTATAAAGCTCTGATGCAGCATTTTTGCTTCTATTAGGTAAAAAAAAGCTCGCCCAATAAAAACTTTTACCATGTTTTTCTAATGATTGAGGATCATAAGAATAGCTAGACAATTTAATTTAGCTGAAAATCTTTTTTAACTAGTTTTTCTACTACCTTCGCTGAGCAAAGCACCCCTGGGATCCCAGCACCAGGATGAGCGCCCGCAGCAGAAAAATAAAGATTAGAAATTTTTTTATCTTTATTGTGATATCGAAACCATGCTGATTGTGAAAAAATTGGTGCAATTGAAAAACCAGCGCCATGCATCGATCGATAGTCATTTTTAAATTCTCTCGGGGTCATCCAAAAGTCAGCTTCAATATTTTTATCTAAACCAGGCATAATTGTTTCACTCAGCGCTTTGACAATTTTGTTTTTTAATACAGGTCCTTCCTTATCCCAATCAATGGGCGCCTGTAAGTTAGGTACTGGACATAAAACATAAAAGCTATCTTTCCCAGACGGGGCAAAGGTTTCATCTGTTGCGGTAGGCCTGTGTAAATATAGAGAAAAATCCTCCGTTAATATTTTATTTTCGAAGATATCTTTTAATAAATCTTTATACCTTTCTGCCATCCAAATTGTGTGGTGGGCAACTTTGGGATACTTTTTTTTACTACCAAAAAATAATACATATAAGCCCATCGAGTACTGAGTAAGTTTTTCTGGTTTGATTAAAGGATTTTTTCCATAATGCCCGTCGAGCATTTCGCTATATACCGTTGGAGGATCGGCATTACAAATAACCGCATCAGCATCTAGATCTTCTCCATTTTTGATCTTTACACCTACAGCCTTGTTATCTTTCACTAGTATTTTTTCTACATCGGCATTTTTTTTAATCTCAATACCTGTGTCTTGCATTAATTTTTCTAATTCATGAACAATCTTCCCCGTACCTCCCATACAAAAGAAAACACCCCATTTCCTCTCTAAATAATGGATGAGGGCATAGATGGAGGTAGTTGTAAAAGGATTCCCCCCAACCAGTAAGGGATGAATAGAAAAAGCTTTTCTTAAATATTCGTTTTTAAGCTTACTGTTTACTAATTGACTGACGGTAAGATAGCTTTTGAGTTTCACAAGCGCCGGTATCTGTTTGACCATCTCCCAAAAAGAAGAAAAAGGCTTATCTGATAGTTTCTCAAAACCTATTTGAAAGATATCCTTTGATGTTTTTAACAGTTTTGCATATCCATCCACATCTCTTTCATCAAATTTTCTGATTTCAGCATTGGTATCCTCAATGGAAGGGCGATAATCAAATGTTTTATCATCATGAAAATAAAATCGATACCAAGGATCTAAGGGAACAAAATTTAAATGATCACTTAATTTTTTATCAAAAAGTTCATATAGTTCTTCAAATAAAAAAGGGGCGGTTATAACTGTTGGGCCCGCGTCATGACGATATCCCTCTTTTTGAAATACTCTGGCACGGCCACCCAAAGTATCAAGTCTCTCCAATAACGTTACTTTAAATCCCAGTTTATTTAACCGAAGAGCAGATGCGATGCCACCGAACCCAGAGCCAATTACTATTGCTTTTTTATTCATCATCTTTGTGGTCATAATTAGAACTCCTAAACACTAAAAATGCGATAAACAAAACAGCAAATACATAAATAATTACAACTAAGGGGCTATTGACAAAAGCCTCATGTAACTGATCATTAGCACAAATAAAATCTTTTTTAAAATCTCCTGCGGTTTCGGATTGTTGAATTTGCTCACAAGTAGAAGAAGAATGTTTCATTAAATTAGAGAATTAGCCTTAATTATTTTTAATATGAACATGATAGTAAAATAGCCCGCATTAATCATTAAAATAAAACCAATAAAATAAATTATTTCTTTTGGGAGTTGATCGTCAAAAAATTTACTAAAGAAGTTTCTGGATAAAATTATTCCCATTTCTATATATAAAATGGAAATGATTACGGCTGTCAAAATCATTAGCGTAAAAGAGGAATATTGATAAATAAAGAAATTCAAAGTCAATAAAACTAGTCCAAATAAAATCAATAATGACAATCCAAATAAATTAAAAGATATGTTCAGAGGAGTTAAGATTTTAAGCTTTTCCTTGTATGCTTTTTTTAAGGATAAAATGGCAATCAATATTAAGAGTTCAATAAAAGTTATTATAAATAATTTTGAGTAAAGAAGATTAGGATTAAAAAGTTCATCCATTTTTAGGCAAAAAAAAAGCAGGGTCCGAAGACCCTGCTGTAATTAAATTAATCTAATTAATTAAGCTTTAGATTCTGTTGTTGCAACATTCCAGATGATTACACCGAATGCAATCTTATTTAGAACGTCAGCAAGGTTATAGATAACGTTTAGAGCTTCCATACTTGCTCCGCCTGTTAAATAACCAAAGAAATATCCTAAAGGATAAATAGCCCAACCAATTGTTACAATCCATCTCATTGTTGAGAAAGCAGATTGAACTGAAGCAGGCGCTTTATCAGCAGCCATTTTTCCAGCTTCACCAGCAAATACCTCATATAAGATATATGCCCAACCAGCCATACCAACGATGAAACCTGCCCATAGGTTGATGTATCCAGCTTCACCCATATAACCAGCAACTAGCATTACTAGAGTACCAATCATAAGTCTCCAGAAGATACCAGCAGATGCGTTTCCGACAGCTCTTAGGATGATGTAGAATTCAACCATCAATAATGGAACAGTGATTAGCCAGTCGATATATCTATAAACGGTTGGTGTATCGCCAGTAGCGATCCATACATCACGCATATAGAAATAGTGAACAGCAGCCACTAAAGTAACTAGACCAGAAACTGTTAGTGAAGTTTTCCACTTAGCACTAACTCTTTGAGTTTCTAAGAAGAAGAATGCTGTTGAAGCGACTAGGGCCATAGAAATTAGCCAAAATGAAATACCAACGAAATCGTTGGATTCAAGGTTCGCAGCAGCGTTTGCGAACTGAGGTAATACCAACAATAAAGATGCTGGTAATAGGGTTTTTATTTTAAACATTAGAGTACTACTCCTTTTTTTTATTTTTCGTACGTACTAGTACTTGTATGTGAATCTTTAACTAGTAGATGTCACATTGCGACGCAGTATAGCTATTAAAGTTAAAAAAAAAACCGTTTTTTAGGATATTTTTTCCACAATTATGTCTATATGATATTTGATAAAAATGGCGATATTTCAAGATTCTGTACTAATTGGGGGTTTCTTTTTCTTCTTATCCACATATTTGCTATATTTTTCAACGAAAAAAATTAGCGAGTCTCAAATGTCTGAAAAAAATCGCAAAAAACTCAACATTCTTTCTTTTGCAATCTTCATATTGATTGTCATTCTCATATTTGCCTACCATTCATCTCATTATATGAGTAATTTAAATGGCTGATGAGACTTCGAAATAGTTTTCAAGAAAAGCATATTCAAGACTTTTCAAAAAAATTTGATAAGTCGTTGTTATCCCATATCTCAAAACAAATCTCAGTAGATAAAAGAATAAAGCAGTCCATGTGTTATTTTGTCAAAACTGGGGGAAAAAGAATTCGCCCATTTTTAATTAGCACAATGGGAAAACTAATTGGGATTAAAGCCCAAACTTTAAATGATTTTTCCCTAGCTGTAGAATGCGTTCATTTACATTCTTTAATTCATGACGACCTACCGGCAATGGATAATGATGATTATCGAAGAGGTAAATTAACTGTTCATAAAAAGTTCGACGAAGCAACAGCTGTTTTAGCAGGAGATATGTTCCAAGTGCTCTCGGTGAAAACATTAGTTGAGTCAA
>OCRN01000038.1_pt1 | contig 22118 bp, 18 predicted proteins | sample 1534761 | NCBI WGS metagenome assembly OCRN01 (sample SAMEA3275602, study PRJEB22092) | marine metagenome | biome: ENVO:01000047 "MEDITTEREAN SEA BIOME"; feature: ENVO:00002042, "SURFACE WATER"; material: ENVO:00002010, "SEA WATER" | collected 2014-06-21T10:50:00+00 | depth 0 m | reverse complement strand
AAAGCGCATCAAGACCTAAACAACCTGGCATAACCGGATCCCCTAAGAAATGGCATTCAAAAAACCAAAGATCAGGCTTAATATCTAATTCTGCAATAATTTCACCTTTTCCATGCATTCCACCTTCTTTGTTAACTTGAGTGATGCGATCAAACATCAACATAGGAGGTGCTGGTAATTGGGCATTACCTGGGCCAAAAAGATTACCTTTGCCACACTCGATTATTTCATCATAACTATAATTGGATTGAGGGGTAAAACTGTTCATTTTAATGCGGACAATTAATTTTGGCTAATTGTAGTTTGTTTATGTCTGATGTCAAAAGATCTATCAGACTGATTTCATTCTTTAAGTTATTAGAATCGTTTGCAAGAGCAAAAATAATTTTTGTACAAGCAAGACTTGTAACAAAACCAGCCACTGGTCCAATCATGGCACTATTTAAACATCGATGATTAATATCTGTTTGAGGAAATAAACAAGCAAAGCAAGCTGTTGTATCTTTTTTGTAATTTTGAGAAAAATAAATTCCTTCTGTTGAATTAATGGAAACAGAAGCATAAGCAATTTTATTTTTTTTACAAAGTTGTGAGGATAAAATTTTATTTTCATGATTATCGGTACAATCAAAGACTAGATCAAAATTTTCATTTGTGTGTTCTTTTAAATAATTCTTATAAGTGGTTTGATGACTAGTAATCTTAGTAATGTCATTTATTCTTTGAAGCTTATTTTTGGATACTTCACTTTTAGATGCCCCCACATCTTCTAGCGTATAATTAATTTGTCGATGTAAGTTTGACTCTTCAATTTTATCGGGATCAATTAAGTGGACTTCCCCAATACCTGATCGAACAAGATATTGAGAGGCAACGGTTCCAAGCGCACCTAAACCAATAATACAAACTTTTCTTTTTGAAAGATTCAGCTGTCCTTGTTCATCAATTCCTGGAACAAGAATTTGACGACCAAATTGTTCAATTAAATTGTCACTGAGTTCCGGTTGAGCCAAATCCTCCGCTACCTCTCTCAGAACTTGTCAGTTCTTTTACCAATTTAAATTGTACTCGTTGATATTGAGCGACTACCATTTGAGCAATTCTCATTTCATGCTCAATGAGAAATGACTCTTCTCCATGATTGATGAGAATGACTTTAATTTCTCCACGATAATCAGCATCAATGGTTCCAGGACTATTCAAAACTGTAATCCCATGTTTGAGGGCAAGACCACTTCGAGGTCTTATTTGTACTTCGAAGCCTTCAGGAATTTCAAAATAGAGGCCGGTGCCAATTAAAGCTCTTTGTTTAGGATGAAGGGAAATGCTTCCATCAGGCAAATAGGCCCTTAAATCCATGCCTGCACTAAAATTCGTTTCATAATTAGGAAGTTCAATAGAGTCATGGGCAGCTTTAACTTTCATTTCAATTAAATTATTCATTCTCAGCCTTTAATATATGTCGTAGGACTTGATTGGCAAAGGAGGTCTTGGTCACATTGCCTATTGAATGATAATGACCCTTTTTATTAAAGATTCCACCATTGGTATGCTTGTTATTGAAAATAATATTTTTGGAAATGGGATAATTCAAAACAAGAAAATCACAATTCTTTTTTTTTAATTTTTTCAATGCGTTAGCTTTAACATCATTTGTTTCGTACGCAAACCCTACTGTGATTTGAGGGCCAGCATTAATATTACTAATGGTTTTTAAAATATCTGGGTTATTTTTTAACTTTAAGGTAAGGTTTTTATCTCTTTTAATTTTTTGTTTTTGATAATTTTCAACACGATAGTCAGCTACTGCTGCATTAAAGATGGCAAGATCAACTTTTTTATATTTTTTTGCAGCCTTTAACATTTTTTCTGCGTTAGGGGTAAAAATATAAGAAATTTTTTTTGAGATTAGAGGTTTGACTTGAAGATAGCCATGAAGACAAATAACTTTAAAGTTATTTTTGATTAGACTTTTGATGAGGGCCATTCCCTGTTGGCCTGAGGACTCATTAGTAATATATCTTACTGGATCTATATATTCTCTAGTAGACCCAACAGTAATCAGAGCAGTTTTCAATTATCTCAATTGTTTTAGAATTTCACTTGGATCAACTAAACGACCACTTCCATATTCTCCACATGCAAGTGATCCATCATCGGGGCCAATAAAGTGATGGCCATGATCTTTTAAAAGTTGAACATTTTTTTGTATAAGAGAATTAGCCCACATTTCTTTATTCATAGCGGGGGCAATATATATAGGTTTATTGGCAGCAATCATGCAAGTTAAAGCTAAATCATCACATAAACCCTGGGCAAATTTAGAAATAAGATTAGCCGTGGCTGGGTACGCAATAATGTGAGTATTATCTCTTGCCAATTGAATGTGACCAATATTTTTCTCCATGTCGAGATCAAAAAGCTCGCTATAGACTTTTTGATGACTGATAGACTCTAGTAATAAAGGTGAAATAAATTCAAACGTGTTCTTGGTGGCTATAATTTCGTATTGGATGCCTTGCTTTTGAAATTCGCGAACTAGATCCAGCGCTTTGTAACAGCCAACGCTGCTCGAGATGATTAATAAAATTTTCATTTTTTCTGCACTATATATATGTTGTTCGCACCTGAAAGGAAATCAATAGTTTCAATATGTGTAAACCCTATATTTTCCAGTTCATTTTGAACTTTTACTGGTGAAGGAAACGCTTTGATGCTCTCTGCGAGATATTTATAACTATGTCGATCTTTAGCAATAATACTGCCACTAACAGGCAAAAAATAATCAAGATAAGCTTGAAAAGGTTTTTTTATCAGATTTGCTTTTGGTAGGCCAAACTCCATAAAAAAAAAATAACCATTTTTTTTTAAACATCGAAAAATCTCTTTGAATCCTTGTAGTCGATTTTCATAATTTCGAACACCATAAGTGCAGGAAATGATCTGGAAAAAATTATTTTTGTAAGGAAGTTTTTCTACATATCCAACTTGATACTGAATGTCTTTATCAGCATTTTTTTCTTGGGAAATCCGGTGCATCTGCTCAATAGGATCAATGGCATATAAATTTTTCTTAAAAGGAAGTAATTGAAAAATATCTCCTGTTCCACTTGCGATATCTAAAATTTTCTCAGTTTTTTTATATTTAGATATTAATAAATCAGCATAGTATTTTTTCCAAAGGCGATGGATGCCAAAGCTCATGACATCATTCATTAGGTCATATTTGGCATGAGAAACAGTTTCAAAAATATCTGTTATATTATAGTTATTTGGATTACTTTTATTGTTCATGCCAGAGCTACCTGAAGTAGAAACTACAATAAGATATTTATTTTCAAAAGTTAATGGAAAAAAAATTATCTCTATTCAATCATCTAAAAAAAAATTACGCAAAAACTTACAGCCCAAATACTTTTCTTTAGTTGAAGGTAGTAAGATTGAAACTGTTCATCGTATTGCCAAATATATTGTTCTTACTCTCAAACCTCTTAGATATTTAATCATTCATTTAGGTATGAGCGGAAGACTAAAATTTTTTAATAAGAAAAATTACCTTCCTGAAAAGCATGATCATGTATTAATGGAGTTCTCTCAATTCTTTGTAGTCTTTAATGACCCACGACGCTTTGGTATGTTTTTTATGTTAGATGATAGTCATGAGCTAAAGAATTTTTTTCAACACTATGGTATTGATTTATTGACTGATCCCATAAACTTTGAAGAGGTTTATAAAACTTTTCAAAAGAAAAACGTTTCTTTAAAACAAATACTTTTAGATCAAAGAGTGTTTGTCGGTATTGGCAATATTTATGCCAATGAAGCTTTATTTGATAGTCGACTTCATCCAGAACGCAAGTCCAATACTTTAACTAAAAACGAGATAAAACAGTTAATTTCCTCTTGCCGTCATGTTTTAGAACTTTCTTTAAAAAATGGAGGATCATCCATTAACGATTATAAATCACCTGATGGCACTTTGGGTAGTTTTCAGAATATGTTCCAAGTTTATCAGAGATCAGAAATCATTATGAATAAAAAACGTTACCCAGTAAAAAAAATTGTTCAAAATGGACGCTCAACTTTTTTTTCTCCGACTTTACAAAAATAAAAAAATCTATATAAGTTACTAACGCAATTAGAAGAATAACCTGTTAATAAATTAAATAGATGCCACAACATAAATCTGCCAAAAAAAGATTACGTCAGTCAGAAAGACGAAGAGTTGTAAATAAAAGTGTTAAATCAAACGTCGCCACACAACTCAAAGCAATTGATAAGCTAATTCAAGATAAAAAAGTAGAAGAATCAATGGCAAAGCTTAAGCAGGTAATGTCTGTTCTGCATAAATCTACACAAAAAAAAATTATGCATTTAAATAAAGCATCCAGAACTATTTCTAAGCTACAAAAAGACATCTCAGCAATTTCTAAATAATTTTTTTTTTCAAGAATTTTTTTTATAAAAAATTATTTTTTTTTATTTTTTTATTCCGTCTTTCTGTGCTTTAATGCACAACCTTAAGAGGAGAGGTTACATAACAGTGAAAGACGATATTGATCAAGATTTAGATGTTTCTTGGAGCTTCATCACATCTGAATTAAAAAAATCTCTCGATAAAGACACCTACCAAAATTGGATCAAACCTATTCACTTTGAAACTCTTCTTGATACTTCTTTAACCCTTTCTGTTCCCACTCGTTTTTTAAGAGATTGGATTATCAAAAATTATGCATCTGTCATTAAGAGAGTTTACCAAGACCAAGGTATTACTATTGATAAGTTATCTATTTTAGTAAAAGAAAATAATGATCGTATAATTCCAGGTACGGAAGTCACTCATCAAGATAAAGAAGATGAAGACGATCATTACTATGATGACATCTCTGCGCCTCTTGATCCTCAATTTACTTTTGACAATTTTATCGTTGGCAAACCTAATGAACTTGCCTACGCAGCAGCTCAACGAGTTGCCCAATCAGAAGTCGTCAGTTTTAATCCTTTGTTTTTATACGGTGGTGTTGGCTTAGGAAAAACACACTTAATGCATGCAGTCGCTTGGAATATCAAAAAAAGAAATCCTAAAAAAAATGTTGTTTATCTCACTGCAGAAAAATTTATGTACCAATTCATTAAAGCTCTTCGTTTTAAAAATATTATGAGTTTTAAAGAACAGTTCCGTTCAGTGGACGTTTTGATGATCGATGATGTGCAGTTCATTATTGGAAAAGACAACACTCAAGAAGAATTCTTTCACACTTTCAATACTTTAGTTGATAAAAAACGCCAGATTATTATCTCTGCTGATAAATCCCCTGCCGATTTAGAAGGCTTAGAAGACAGATTAAAATCACGTTTGGGCTGGGGTTTAGTAGCAGATATTCATCCATTAACTTATGAGTTGAGATATGGAATTATTGAAGCAAAAGCAGAACAAAAAAATATAAAACTCACCGGAGACGTTTTAGAATTCCTTGCCAACAAGATAACAAATAATGTTCGTGAAATGGAAGGGGCCCTGAATCGTCTGGCTGTTCATGCTTCTCTGCAAGACTCTGAAATTACTGTAGATCTTGTAAAGGATGTATTAAAAGATTTACTTCGAACCAATTCACGTAAAATTACTATTGATGAAATTCAAAAAAAAGTAGTCGAGCATTACAATATCAAACTTTCAGATATGCATTCACCCCGCCGATCTCGATCAGTAGCAAGGCCTCGCCAAGTTGCGATGTATCTTGCAAAGTCTATTACGACTCGATCATTGCCTGAAATTGGAAGAAAATTTGGGGGTAGAGACCATACTACCGTTATTCATGCGATTAAAACCATTGAAGAAATTATGGTCAATGACCCAAGTCTTGCAGAAGATATTGAACTTTTGACAAGAATATTGCAAACTTCCTAAATGGATTTCCGAGTTAGCCGAGAGGCCTTTTTAAGGGTTCTCACTCATGTCAGTTCTATTGTCGATAGTCGCTCTACGATCCCTATTCTATCTAACATCTATTTAAAATGTGAAAACAATCAAATGGAAATTCGCTCTACGGATATGGATATTTCTATCCGAGAATTTGTCTCCTGTGACTCAACAAAAAACGGTGAGGCGACAGTCAATTCCAGAATTCTAACGGACATCATTCGTAAAACGAAAAAAAATTCTATTGTGAAGCTTAAATTAGAAGGAAGTCGTTTAATTATTAATTCTGATAATTCAGTTTTTGAATTAAATGCTTTATCTGCAGATGAGTTTCCAAAATTTGTTCCCTTAGATCCCACCAATTCTTTTGATTTAACCATTCCTCAAATGAAAAGATTATTTAATAAAACAAAGTTTGCTATTTCTGCTGAAGAGACGAGATACTATCTCAATGGTATTTATTTTCACACAGTCTCTAATGGTTCCAAAACAGCTCTTCGCTGCGTGGCTACGGATGGACATCGATTAGCTAAAACTGAATTAGACTTATCAAACAATGTAAATATTTCTGGCATCATTTTACCAAGAAAATTCATTCTTCAATTAGACCGGATCTTAGGAGATTTTGAAGGAAAAGTGAAAATGATTTGCACGGACACCCAAGTTAGTCTCGAGGCTGATAATTTTATTATTATCAGTAAATTGATTGATGGAACATTTCCTGATTATGAAAAAGTTATTCCCGTTTCGAATGATAAATTACTTCAAGTCGAAGCAGAGCCTTTTTTCAATGCGATTGATCGAGTATCGACAGTCAATCAAGACAAAACACCAACCGTTAAATTACAGTTTGAAAATAATAGTATTAAAATTATGGCTACCAGCACGGATAGCAACAAAGGCGATGAGGAAGTAGCTGCAAGCTATGCTGCAGAAGCTTTAGAAATTCTTTTTAATTCTAAATACATTCTAGACTTACAAGATGTCATAGAGGGAGAAACCATGATTTTAGAATTGTTAAATCAGTCATCTCCTGTAATCGTGAAGGATCCCAAAGACGCCACGAGCTTATACATTTTGATGCCTATGAGAATATAGTGTCCCCACCTCTCAAGGGTATTCACGTTACTAATTTTCGAAACTTCGCTCAACGCCAAGAAACTTTCACCAGTAGTCATACGCTTTTTAAAGGAAGAAATGCTGTTGGAAAGACAAATTTATTAGAAGCCATTAGTTTTCTTTGTCCTGGCACAGGTTTTCGAAAAGATACTATTTCCAATTTTAGCAATCAAGATAACCAAACAAGTGATGTGGTCATAAATTATAATTATGACTATGAGGATTTAACTAATCATTTAAAAATAGAATTAAAATTTCAAGAAGAGCGATGGTCAAAACAATATTTTCTCAATGATAAGAAAATACAACAACAACAATTATTAAAAATCTTTCAACTATTTTGGTTCACTGAAACGGATAAAGTATTTTTTATTAAGGATACTCAGTATCAACGCAATACGATAAATCGGATCGCCTGTTATTTTGAGCCATCTTTATTTCAACAACTAAATAAATTTACAAAATTGCGCCGTGAAAAGAAAAAAGTTTTACAAACTACCCAAGAAAAATCGTGGCTAGAGTCAATCGATAAACAATTAATGGAGCTGGGATTGTCTATCATTACCAGTAAAAGAAAATTTTTAGACTCTTTTCAAAATTTTCTAAAAGATGAAAACAATCAATTTTTCTCTTTTGAAATTAACCCTAGTTTTGGCCTCTCAGAACAAGAGTCCTTTTTAAAAAAATTCCAACAAGATTTATCAGATGAGAATCAGTGGCCAAAAGACCATAAGCTGCAATCTGATCATGATCCTCAAAAATCTATTTTTGAAATTACTCATCAGCAAAAGGGATTATCACAATTATCTTCCGCGCAATCCAAGCTGTTGATCTTAAGTTTTCTTCTTCATTGTGCTAAATTTCTCAACCAACAAAAAATTACAATCTTTTTAATAGATGAAATCTTCGATAACTTTGATATGATTAACATTGAAAAAGTTATTCAATATTGTGCAGAAAATAAATTCCAAACTTTTTTCTCAACCACAGATAACTTTGCCCTTCAAGGGGCGATTAATAACTTAGAGATAAAAGACATTACATAATGACAGAACAATATTCAGCATCTTCCATTAAAGTTTTAAAAGGACTGGAAGCCGTACGTAAGCGTCCAGGAATGTACATTGGAGACACGGACGACGGTACAGGTCTTCATCATATGGTGTATGAAGTTTTAGATAACTCCATTGATGAGGCATTAGGTGGATATTGCGACTCTATTCAACTCATTATCAATAAAGATGGTTCAGTCACCGTCACTGATAATGGTCGCGGAATTCCTGTGGATATGCACAAATCAGAAAAAATTCCTGCTGCTGAAGTAATTATGACTCAGCTTCATGCTGGCGGAAAATTTGATGACAATAGTTATAAAATATCAGGGGGTTTACATGGAGTGGGCGTCTCTGTTGTAAACGCGTTATCAGAAAGATTATCATTAACTATTCGTCGTGATGGAAAAATTTATAACATGGAGTTTAAGGACGGTGTTACCTCAAAAAATCTCAAAGAGGTAGGCACCATGAAAAAAACGGAGCGCACTGGAACATCGGTTCAATTTTGGCCTTCTAAGAAAATCTTTACTGACATCACCTTCGTTTTAAAAACCTTAGAAAATAGAGTTCGCCAACTCGCTTTCTTAAATTCCAATGTTCGCGTCACGTTAACAGATATGCGTGTAGCGAAACCAGAACCGATTGAATTTTATTATCAAGGGGGCTTGACTTCCTATGTTCAGTTTCTTAATGCGCGCAAATCTACTTTAAATAAAATTATTGCCTTTGAAGGTGAGAGTGGGGGAATTAAAGTGGAAGGCGCATTGCAGTGGAATGATGGATATTCAGAAAATATGCTTTGCTTCACCAATAATATTCCCCAAGGTGATGGTGGAACACACCTTCAAGGTTTTCGTTCCGCTCTAACTCGCTCCTTAGTTAGTTATTCTAATAGCGTTGCAGTCGCCAAAAAAGGAAGTGTCACTTTATCAGGCGATGATGCGAGAGAAGGGATGACTTGCGTACTTTCTGTAAAAGTTCCTGACCCTAAATTTTCATCACAAACCAAAGACAAACTGGTCTCCTCTGAAGTACGTCCTATCGTTGAAAAAGTGGTAGCAGAACAAATCAGCACTTGGCTTGAGCAAACGCCAGGTGAGGCTAAGAAGATTGTTTCTAAAATTGTAGAGGCTGCAAATGCTAGAGAGGCAGCTCGTAAAGCCCGTGAACTTACAAGAAGAAAGAACGTTTTAGAGTCTTCTTCACTTCCAGGAAAATTAGCAGACTGTCAGGAAAAAGATCCAGCTAATTCAGAGTTATTCATCGTTGAGGGAGACTCAGCGGGGGGCTCTGCCAAGCAAGGACGTGATAGAGCAACTCAAGCGATACTTCCTCTGCGTGGTAAAATTTTAAATGTGATAAAAGCTAATCCTCATAAAATCTTAGAAAACAATGAAATCTCAGCATTAATTACAGCAATCGGCGGAGGATACGGCAATCCCCCTAAAGACAAAGAATACAACACATCTGATTATTTTAATGCAGACGCGATGCGCTATCACAAAATTGTGATCATGACAGATGCGGATGTTGACGGGAGTCATATTCGAACTCTGCTATTAACTTTCTTCTATCAGTTTATGCGTGACATTATTACGGAGGGGAGATTGTATATCGCCCAACCACCGCTTTATAAAGTCAAAAAAGGTAATGCGGAAAATTACTTATTAGATGATAAAGAATTAACAAAGTTTCTCTTGATGAATAATAAAGATGAATTGGAATTTAATGTCTTCGATAAAAAAAAGAAAATCCAATTAAAAGAGGAAGAACTAAATGAAATTATTGATCTTGCGGCTCGAGCAAATTCTTCTTATCAAAACTTAGATTTAACTTACTTAGACTCTCAATTTTTTGATCAAGTGATAAACACAGGATTGTTCTTAGAGGACTTTATCCCAGGAAAAGTAGATAAGTCGATATTTAAAACTTTTCTTTCGAATTTGAATGAAGTCTACAAATCAGAAAATATTAAATTTACTTTTCAAAGTATGATTAATAATGAACTTGTTTTTTTACAAGAAAAAGAGGGATACAACAAAATCATTAAACTTCCCCTCGAAAAGCTATTACACCTAAGAGAGTTTATTCCTCAAGAAAATTTACAGCTTTATAATAAGATGGGTTTTGCCAAATCCACTGATGTCTATTTTGGAATATCAAAACTATCATCAAAGGAAAACTTCTCTTGTTATGGGTTAGTAGAGTTTTTCAACACGCTCTTTGAGATGAGCAAAAAAGGTCAATCAATTAGTCGTTATAAGGGTTTAGGTGAAATGAACCCGGAACAGTTATGGGAAACCACTCTTGATCGCTCCAATCGAAAACTCCTTCAAGTAAAATTAGAAGATCAAGTCCATGCCGAGCGCCAGTTAATCATGCTGATGGGCGATGATGTAACGGATCGTAAAAGTTTTATTCAGGATAATTCAATTAAAGTAGCAAACTTAGACATCTAAGTTGGATAATAAAAAAAATAAATTTCTTTTTGTAAACTCATCGGATTTTTTACTAATCCGTTTAATCGCATTTGTAGGTCAGGGCATTACCCTTGGTGTCACCCAATATTTTTTTAATGTTACAGATTTTGTAATCTATACCTCTTGGGCTATCGCAATTTTACTTCTTATTAGCGTTGGCTTAGCATACTACCTTTTAAATCGTGGAGAAAAGATTTTAACGGAACGACAAATTTTTCTTTTTTTATGTTTTGATATTTTACAAATATCTTTGCTGATTGGACTCAATGGCGGCTATACTAATCCTTTTATTTTTATTATTTTAGCGCCAATTGCGATTGCCGCCTCTTACCTGACGATTGAAAGAGTTTTGGTTATCTTAAGTTTATCCCTAGTTTGTTTTGCTCTTATTTTTAATTTTTATATAGATCTGCCTGTGTCTGTACGCCCCGAGATTAATATTAACTACAGTCTAGCAATTATGATTTCTTTATTTATTAGTAGTATTTTTTTAGTCTTTTATTTGTATTACTTTTCCATGAACTACAAAAGCACCCAGACGGCCTATGAGCTTGCTAGCAAGCAACTTCAAAACGAAAGAGAGTTACTCAAGGTTGGAGGATTGGCAGCAGCAGCTGTCCATGAGTTAGGCACCCCGTTGAATACAATTAATCTTATTGTAGGAGATTTTGATCAGGACTTAGAACTGAAAAAAAAATATGGCGAGGATATTGATACATTAAAAATTGAACTGGATCGTTGTAAGGCGATCTTAAAAGAACTTTCTACCAACCCAGAGTCTAAAGAGATTTCTTCGGAGATCAGTAATATGTCTTTGGACGCCTATGTTCAATCACTGTGTGATCAGTTTGCTAATAATTATCGATCGATTGATTTGGACTACCGGTCGGATGAACAATCAAAAGCGATTAATATTAAAATCACACCTGAGCTGAATATCGCAATGAATAATATTATTAAAAATGCGATTAGTTTTGCTGAAAAAGAAATTTTATTAATTGCGGAGTCTGAAAAGCAGGAATATTTCATCAAAATACGAGATGATGGGCCAGGTTTTGATAAAAAGTTTATAGCAAATTTTGGAAAACCATTCTATTCTAGCAGGCCCGAAAAAGGGGTAAATATGGGCCTTGGTCTATTCATAACTAAGCAAATGATTGAAAATCTAAATGGGAAAATTTCAGTACAAAATAATAATGGAGCAGAAGTAATATTAACATGGCAGATCTAGAACAAACTACGGAAAAAGAAAAAACCTTATTTATCATTGAAGATGATAAGCCTTTTCGTGAGCGCTTAACGACCTCTTTCCAACGAAAAGATTTTGTAGTCACTGCTGCAGCCAATAAAAAAGAAGCCCTTGAGGTTCTAACCCAACATGATTTTAATTACGCCATTGTAGATTTGCGTCTAGGAGATGGTTCGGGCCTAGATGTTATCAAAGTCATCAAAGAAAAAAACCCAGAATGCCGTGCGGTCATGCTTACCAGTTATGGCAATATCGCAACAGCGGTATCTTCGGTCAAATTAGGTGCAGATGATTATTTGACTAAGCCTGCGAACATTGATGATATTGAAAAATCGTTGATGTCATCCACTGCCTCTTCTTTGCCACCACCTCCAGAAAATCCTATGTCTGCGGATCGAATACGATGGGAACATATCCAAAGGGTATTCACTCAGTGTAATCGTAATGTCTCCGAAACGGCCCGACGATTAAAAATGCATAGAAGAACTCTCCAGCGAATTTTAAATAAACACGCTCCTAAAGAATAGTATCTCTATTTATTCTCTGTTATCCTAGTTAGATGTCTGAGTCCCGATTAATTCTTGTAGACGGTTCAGGTTATATCTTTCGAGCGTACTATGCGCTCCCTCCTATGAATAATTCCAAAGGCATTCCCACCAATGCTGTTTATGGTTTTTGTAATATGATGTTACGGCTGATTGATGAACATCCTAATGATAAAATTTTAATAATTCTGGATGCAGGAAAAAATACGTTTCGCAATACTCTTTATCCTGAGTACAAAGCTAATCGCAGTGAAGCACCTGAAGATTTAATTCCTCAATTTGGAATTATTCGCGAAGCGATTGATGCTTTTGGTTTAGATGTTATTGAGAAAAAAGATTTTGAAGCCGATGATATTATTGCCAGTTATGTTCGGTACGGAGAAGAAAACAATATTCCTACAACCGTCTTTAGCTCTGATAAAGATCTATTTCAATTACTCTCTGCCAATACCCGTATTATGGACCCGATGAAAAATGTGGAAATTGATGAAGCGAAAGTCATGGATAAATTTGGCGTGGGCCCTGATAAAATCACCGACGTACAAGCCCTGATCGGAGATAGTGTGGATAATATCCCCGGTGTCCCTGGGATTGGTCCTAAAACAGCCGCTAAATTAATTAATGAATTCGGTAATTTTGAAAAGCTTTTAGCCAACAAAGATCAAATCGCTAATGTTCGTATCAAAAATCTTATCCATGATCATGAAGAGTCCGCTAAAATTAGCCACCAATTAGTCATCTTAAAAAACGATCTCGATCTGCCTATTCAAATAGAAGAATTAAAAGCCTTTGATGATTCCCCAAAGCTTAATGATTTTTTTAAAAAGTATGAATTTAAATCACTTATTCGTACAAGTGCTCATGAAACAAAACCCCATGCTGCCAAAAAAAATATTGAATTTAAATGCTTAATCAAAACCCCAGAGATCATCGCCTATCTTCAAAGCCTGCAATCAGAAAGAACGCTCGCAATCGATCTTGAAACTGACAGCCTGGATGTGAATCAAGCTCAAATTATTGGCATTTCTTTATCGAACGCAGAGCAAGCGTATTACATTCCTTTTAAATCTCCAGAACAAGAACTGTCCTCCAAAGATCAAACAAAAATTTTAAAAGAACTCAATATCCTTTGTGAAGATCCATCAATTTTAAAAATCTTTCATAACGCCAAATACGATAGCGTGATTTTAAAACGCTTTAACGTTAATACCATTTCTTTTCAAGACACCTTATTGATGTCTTTTTTTATCAACAATGGTCTAACCAAACATAACTTAGAAGATTTGTATTATTATTACTTTGGTGAGGAAAAAGAAAAATTTAAGGATGTCATCAAAAATGAATCAAAAAGAAATTACAAAGATTTCTCAGAAGTGCCTTTGCAATCTGCAACTAATTATGCAGCCCATGATGCATATGCTACCCATAAATTGTATGAAGTATTGCATCCCCAAATCTTAGAAGCTGCTGATAGTTGGATTTATTACGACATTGACAAAAAACTTAGTTTGGTTCTTCAAGAAGTTGAAAGCAAGGGAGTAAAGATTGACATAAAATTTTTATCCAAGCTCGAAAAAGATCTCCATAAAGAAATTGAAAAAATTGAACAAAAAATTTTTAAAATTTCAGGGGAGGAATTTAATATTGGATCTCCAAAGCAATTAACGGAGGTCTTTAAAAAACTTGAAGTAAAGGTGACTAAAAAAACTAAAGCCGGAGACTTTCAAACGAATGTGAAAGTATTAGAACAATTAGAGTCTGAAGGAGTTGAAATTGCCTCTCATATTTTACAATGGCGTCAGTACTCCAAGTTGGTTTCCACCTATACATCCTCGCTCGCCGAGCATGCGGACAGCAATGATCGCGTGCATAGTACTTTTAATATAGCGGCCACTATTACGGGTAGACTCAGCTCGTCTGAACCTAATCTTCAAAATATTCCTATTCGAACTGAAATTGGCAAAAAAATCAGAACTGCCTTTATTGCAGAAAAAGACCATGACTTATACAGCTTTGACTATTCTCAAATTGAACTGCGCGTTCTTTGTGAAGCCTGCGAGGATCCAAATATGTTAAAAGCATTTCAAGAAGATCAAGACATTCATCAAAGTACTGGACAGTTGGTATTCAATAAAAAGACGATAAATGATAATGACCGTCGCATGGCGAAGATTATCAACTTTGGAATTATCTATGGAATTAGTCAGTACGGTCTAGCAAAACAATTGGGTGTCAGTAACGCCGAAGCCAAGCTATTTATTGATAACTATTTTCAAAAATTTCCCAACATTAATGATTTTATGAAAGCTACTACTGATAAGGCCAAAAAATTAGGCTATGTAGAAAACTTGTTTGGTAGAAAATCTCACATTAAAGATATTAATGCGAAAAACTTTATGTTGCGTTCTTTTGCAGAAAGACAAGCCATCAATGCCCCTATTCAAGGGACGGCATCAGACTTAATCAAGATAGCAATGCTGGATATTCATAGATATCTAGAACAAAACAAATGCAAATCAAAAATGACATCGCAAGTGCACGACGAACTCCTTTTTGAAATTCATAAAGATGAAAAAGATCTCATTCCTCAAATCACCAATCTCATGGAAACATCACATCAAAAATACAAATCATTTAAAACACCAATTAAAGTTGATTTTGGCGGTGGATTAAATTGGGGGCAAGCCCATTAATAAAATAAAATTACCAAGAAGAATTTGGCTCTTCTAAAAATTTAATTTCTTCAGCAGTTGATTGTCTTTGTAGAATATTATTTCTATGAGGATATCTTCCAAATCTTTTGATGACTCGAGTATGATCATCCCAAGATTTTTTTATTCCCTCATAGTTCGGATGTTCTTTTAAAAAAACCTCGCCTAATTGTTGCACAAAAATATGGTCTTGCATCTCTTCGCTATGAACAAGGGGAAGTAAATAAAAGAGTCGCTCCGACATGTCGAGTTCTTCAAGATATTGGCGATCCACCCCTTCAATGACAAGTAGTCTAGCCTTGGTGTCTTGGGCATATGATTGGGGATCATTGCGAAATAAGTTTCTAGAGAATTGATCCAGAAGAATAATTAGCGCCAAACTACTTTTGGCTTCATCTTGCCAATCATCATATTCATTACGGCTAGCTTTTTCGACATCGGCCAAAAAACGGTTTTTGATCTTGAGATCATACTCGTCATTTTTAGCCCAGTGATCTTTGGGACTTGATTCTTTGAACCAGAAATCAAGTACTTCTTGGTATTTTGGAAGCGACACTAAAAATTTTCGTCAGGTTTATTAAAAGCCATCCACTGCTCGAGCTCTGTAAAACCCCCAATTTTCTCACCATTAATGATAATTTGGGGAAAGGTTTTAGCAGTGGGAAAGACTTCAAAGAATTGCTCTCGGTTGAAGTCTTCATCCAATTTTAAGATTTTTGGATTATAGGGTTCTAATACAGCTTTCGCTCGAGTACAAAAAACACAGTTTTCTTTTGTGTAGATCGTCGCGTCCAATTAGAAAGACTCATCAAAGGAAAGAGCACGATCGGTTGGTCGTTGATATTCAGAGACACGCTTTTCAAAAAAGTTAGTGACGTTTTGAACATCAAGAGCTCTCATAAAATCAAAGGGATTTTCTGTGCCGTAGACATGTTCAAAGCCAAATAGATCCGCGATACGATCAGAGACAGCTTCAATGTACATACACATCATTTCTTTGTTCATTCCAATTAAATCTACAGGAAGCGCATCGGTGACAAACTCTTTTTCAAACTCCACCGCTTCTCTGACAATTTCTTCAAATTCAGATTGGGAGACAAGACCAGGAATTAAGTCTAAGGATTTAATGTCACCATCAGTCAGCGTTCCATTGTTAAATTTACTGCTCAGTGTTTTAAACATCAAAGCGGAAAAACTAAAGTGCATTCCTTCATCTCTTGCAATCCAGTCATTGGACAATGCTAAGCCGGGAAGCAAACCTCTTTTTCTGAAGTAGTAAATGGCACAGAAGGATCCGGCAAAGAATAAACCTTCGACTAGTCCAAAGGCAATCAGTCGAGTGAGGAGGTTTTGATTACCATTCAGCCACTTGGAGACCCACTGGGCTTTTTTATTGATACAAGGAACACTTTGAATAGCAGAAAACAACTTATCTTTTTCGGCTGGATCTTCGACATAGGCTTCAATCTGAAGGCCATACATCTCAGCATGAATCGATTCATTGAGCATCTGCATCGTGATAAAAAGACGAGACTCAGGGATTAAAATTTCATTGTAAAAACGGGAAGCAAGATTTTCATTAATCATGGCTTCGGAGTTCGCAAAAAAAGCAAGCACGTGTTTGATGAAGTGTTTTTCACCTTCAGTGAGAGTTTTTAGGTCACGCAAATCGTCTTGAAGTGATACCTCTTCGGGGGTCCAGAAAGACTGAACATGTTGTTTATAACGCTCCCAAATTTCTTGGTGTTGAATAGGGAAGATAGATTTACATCCTTTTGAAATCATGATTGGCTCCTTTTAATATTTTGATTAATTTTTTTAGGCACTACAAGTCACACAATCTTCGGGTTCGTTAGACTGTACCTCTTTTACATAGGTTTCTTTGGCTTTTTTCTCAGATGAAACGGTGACTTTGACAGCATCTACAGCTGATCTACTGCGAAGATAATACATTCCTGTTTTTAGACCTTTTTTCCAAGCATACATATGCATGGAGTTCACTTTTCCAAAGGTAGGGGTCGCTAGCCATAAATTCATGGACTGCGTTTGATCAATAAAGGGAGCGCGATCAGCAGCCATGTCGATGACTGTTTTTTGTGATGTCTCCCAAACTGTTTTGTAAACTTCTTTTAAATCCTCAGGGAACCCTTCGATATTTTGAACGGATCCATTCTCTAAAATAATCTGATCTCTAAGTTCTTTGCTCCATAGTCCTCGAGACATTAGCTCTTTAACGAGATAGCGATTCACTAACAAAAACTCCCCAGATAGGGTTTGTCTTTTATAGATATTAGATGTTTGAACTTGGAAGGTTTCTGTGTTGCCTAAAATAATTCCTGTCGAGGCGGTGGGCATACATGCAGTAGTCAGTGAGTTTCGTACACCATGTTTTTGAATTTTTTCCATTAAGCCTTTCCAGTCCCACATATTTGAAGGCTTAACACCCCAAAGATCAAACTGAAATTGACCTTGAGAGAGGGGAGAGCCTTGAAAAGTAGAATACGCTCCTTTATCTGCAGCGAGTTCCATGGAGGCCTCTAATGCTCCAAAGTAAATAGTCTCAAAAATTTGTTTATTGATAATTTGCGCTTGAACAGAGTCATAAGCAATATTCATTTTAAAATAGACATCCGCTAATCCTTGAATACCCAAACCAATTGGGCGATGACGGCTATTAGAGTTTTGAGTTTTATCAGTGGGATAGAAGTTAATGTCTATGACTTGATCTAAGTTCTTGGTTGCTAATTTGGCAATTTGATAGAGATTTTGATAATCATATTTTCCTTCGTCATTAACAAATTTAGGAAGCGCGATAGAAGCTAGGTTACAAACAGCTGTTTCGTCTTTTTCAGAATACTCAACAATTTCTGCACAAAGATTAGATGATTTAATGACGCCAATATTTTTTTGGTTCGATTTTCTATTAACAGAGTCTTTGTAGAGCATGTAAGGCTGACCTGTTTCAATCTGGGCTTCAATAATTTTTGACATCAGTGTGCGTGCTTTAACTTTTTTGAGGTCAGGCATTTCTTTTTCATACTTGGTGTAGAGTTCCACAAAACCTTTACCGTAAGTATTTGATAATCCTGGGCATTCATGTTCGCTCATCAATGTCCATTCCCCATCTTCTTCCACGCGCTGCATGAAAAGATCAGGGATCCATAGTGCATAAAAAAGATCACGAGCTCGAAACTCTTCAGCACCTGTATTCTTACGAAGTTCTAAAAAGGCTTCAATATCTGCATGCCAAGGCTCTAAATAGACCGCAAAAGAACCTTTTCTCTTTCCGCCCCCTTGATCAACGGATCGGGCAGTTTCATTGAATATTTTCAAGAAAGGGATAAGACCGTTGGATTTCCCGTTTGTTGATTTAATTCGACTTCCGCCTGCTCTGACGTTGTGGGCGTGTAAACCAATACCACCCGCTGTCTTAGAAATTAAGGCGCAATCTTTAACAGTATTAAAAATACCTTCAATGGAGTCATCTTCCATTCCAATGAGGAAGCAAGAGGAAAGCTGTTGCATTTTTAATCCACTATTAAATAGAGTGGGGGTCGCATGCGTGTAGAGACCTTGAGAAAGGCTGTCGTAAGTTTTCTTCACTTGATAAAAATCAAATTTGTCTCCTGATACGCAAAGAGCAACACGCATCCATAAATCCTGGGGACGCTCTATTGTTTTATTGTTAAATTGTAACAAGTAAGCTCTTAGGAGTGTTGTTAAAGCAAAGTAATCAAATAAGTAATCTCGATCGTAATCAATAATTTTTTCAATTTCCTCGGCATGAGCCATTACTTTTTGATGGTACTCTTCTCGAAGCAAACCATCTTCAAATAAATTTTTAGTAGCAATAATAAATCCAGGTGTTTCCTTATGCAGAGCATTCGCTTTAATTCTCCCGGCAAGATAAGAGTAATCAGGATGTTCAACCGTTAACGCCGCAGCAGTCTCGGCAAGATAGGTATCAATTTCATTTGTGGTAATTCCGTCATACAAACCTTGAATTGCTTTTTGAGCAATCGTGATAGGATCAATTTCCAGACCATTGGAGAGAACGGAAATACGATTAGTAATTTTCTCTAAAGAGATATCTTCTTTGTGGCCATCTCTTTTCGTAACAGCCATTGTAGAAACTTTAGCCCCTACTTGTTCATTAAGTTGAGCTGTTTTGTATCGCTGCTTGGCACGTTGTTCACGATAAAGCACGTAGGCTCTGGCTACTTTGTGGTATTCGCCTCGCATAAGAGCTAATTCCACTTGATCTTGAATGTCTTCAATGTGGATCATATCTCCATTGGCTATACGGCGAGTTAGGGCGCCCGTCACAGTCTCAGTAATGTCATTTACTGTTTGATCTATTTTTTTGCTGTCACGGATATCGTTTTGAGCAAGAAAGGCTTTTCGAATAGCACTAGCAATTTTGTCTGATTTAAAAGGGGTTATTGAACCGTCGCGTCTGACAACGCTTAAACTCAGTAGATTTATCTCTTCATTTTGCTTATTGACGACTGTATTTTTCGTTGAATTTTCTATATTTTCTGCGCTATTTGTTTCCATTCTACCTACCAAGTTTGTGTATATATAAGCAAAAAATCACTAGATCTAGTGGCCCCTTGCCTTGCGAATATACTATCTATAGACGAAGTTAGTCAATTTATTTCTATTAAATTCTTAAAAGCCAATAAACTCAAATGGAATTTAAAGATTCCACCCACACTATTTTCCTAAATATGCACAGGTTTTTCTCAAATTTTTTTAGTAGAGCGAATATTCGCACTCTCATCCTAAAAAGTTATGAAAAACCATCCCATCTAATCAATTGATTCGTTAAATTTTGTTCAATTGTGCCCTTCATAAAGCAGAGAATTTTTCATTGGAACTATTTAAGGAAATGATTATTTTCTTTGAGTGAAAAAAATATTAGGAGTGGGCACAGCCCTTGTCGATGTTATCTGCCAAGTGGAAGATAGCACTATTTCTGCCCTCAATCTTACTAAAGGTTCAATGACTTTAATTGATGAGTCTCAGATTCAAGAAATTCGATCTCATTTTAAAAATCCGCTCATTACTTCTGGCGGTTCGGTCTGCAATACGATCCATGAATTAAATTACTCCTCTCATGAGGCAATATTTTATGGGAAAGTAAGCGAGGATGAGTATGGTCAGGCATTTATTCAAGATTTAGAAAAAGCGAATATTGCTTATAAGGGAGTTATCAAAAAAAATAATCTTCCAACAGGCTGTTGTAATATTCTAGTCTCTCCAGACGGAGAGAGAACAATGGCCACGCATATTGGTATCGGCTCTCAACTTCATCCTGACGAGCTAACTGAAGATAGTCTTCAAGGGATTGATCACATTTATATGGAGTCTTATTTGTGGGATCATGACTTAACAAAACAAACTTTAAAAAAAGTAGGAAAGATTGCAAAGACCATGAATATTGAAACTTCATTATCTCTTTCAGATCCTTTTTGTGTTGATCGTCATCGCGATGAGCTGAAAGAATTTATTGAAGAATATGTTGAGCTTGTTTTTTGTAATTTTGATGAAGCGAAAATGTTTACACAAAGTGAGACTATGGCAGATGTCTCTACATTTTTTCAATCCTTCGGAAAGAAAATTGCCATGACCGCCAGTGCCGAGGGCGCTTACTATTTTCACGGAGAAACCGTTGCTCATCACCCGGCTCATAAAATTGAACAAGTTATCGATACAACGGGGGCAGGTGATAATTTTGCAGCTGGCTTTCTTGATCAATATCTATCTGACAAAACTATTGATGAGGCTTTAGCTCAAGGCAATGCTCGTGCTGGCGAGGTTATCCAACAGCTAGGCCCAAGAATAAAAAGACATTGAAAAATATGACAAAATCATATTTTATCATTATTAATCTGGCCACTAAAGGAGGACACATTGGATTATAAAGTTAAAGATATCTCTCAACATGCTTTTGGGAGACAAGAAATAGAAATCGCCGAAACAGAAATGCCAGGATTAATGGCAATCCGAGAGCAGTATGGCGACTCACAACCTCTGGCTGGAGCTAACATTATGGGCTGCTTGCATATGACTATTCAAACAGCTGTTTTAATTGAGACATTAGTTGCATTGGGCGCAAAATGCCGATGGAGTTCTTGTAATATTTATTCAACTCAAGACCATGCAGCGGCAGCGATTGCTCAAAGCGGGACTCCTGTGTTCGCATGGAAGGGAATGAGCGAAGAAGAATTTTGGTGGTGTATCGATCAAACTATAGAAGCTGAAGGTTGGCAGCCCAACATGATCTTAGATGATGGCGGTGACTTAACTTTACGCATGCACGAAAAGTATCCTGAGCTTTTAAAAAACATTAAAGGCTTATCCGAAGAGACAACAACAGGTGTTCTTCGATTAGAGCAAATGGTCGAAAAAGGAACGCTTCAAGTCCCTGCTATTAATGTGAATGACTCCGTTACAAAAAGTAAGTTTGATAATCTGTATGGATGTAAAGAAAGTTTAGTGGATGGCATTCGCCGAGGCACGGATGTAATGATGGCGGGTAAGGTTGCCGTTGTAGCAGGTTTTGGTGATGTGGGTAAAGGAAGTGCTGCGAGCTTACGCGGAGCGGGCGCTCGCGTGCAAGTAACGGAGGTAGACCCCATTTGTGCATTGCAAGCTGCGATGGAAGGCTATGAAGTCGTCACCATGGATGATGCTTGTAAGTATGCAGATATTTTTGTTACGGCCACCGGGAACAAAGACATTATTACTCAAGATCATATGAGAGAAATGAAAGATCGAGCGATCGTTTGTAACATTGGTCACTTTGACAATGAAATTCAAATTGAGTCACTTCAAAATTATAAATGGGAAGAAATTAAACCCCAGGTAGACCAAGTCACTTTTCCTGACGGTAAAAAATTAATCATTCTCTCTAAAGGACGTTTGGTCAACTTAGGAAATGCCACTGGTCATCCAAGCTTTGTGATGAGTGCCTCTTTTTCCAATCAGGTCTTAGCTCAAATGGAGCTTTGGAAAAATCACCAAAACTATGAAA
>OCRN01000036.1_pt1 | contig 22810 bp, 21 predicted proteins | sample 1534761 | NCBI WGS metagenome assembly OCRN01 (sample SAMEA3275602, study PRJEB22092) | marine metagenome | biome: ENVO:01000047 "MEDITTEREAN SEA BIOME"; feature: ENVO:00002042, "SURFACE WATER"; material: ENVO:00002010, "SEA WATER" | collected 2014-06-21T10:50:00+00 | depth 0 m | reverse complement strand
AATTAATTTCAATGTCTTGGAAGACAAGGTTATCGTCATTTTCTCTTTTTTTGGATCGACGCAGTAACGCTTTAACTCTCGCTAGAAGTTCGCTGGGCAAAAAGGGTTTTAGTATGTAATCATCCACGCCCAATTCAAATCCTCGAACCTTATCGTCTTCTTGGCCTTTCGCGGTCAACATAATGACAGGAATATTTTTTGATGCATCTTTGCGGCGAATTCTTTTTAAAACTTCAATGCCAGAAATATTTGGAAGCATCCAGTCTAATACAACCAAATCAGGTAACCATGACTCGATTGTCTCTACTGCAGACTCTCCGTCATAAGCAAATTTAGTTATATAATTCTGAGAGTCGAGGTGAAAACCAATTAATTCAGAAATAGGTTTTTCATCTTCGACAATCAAAACCTTATCGTTGGCCATCTTTTATATTTTTATTTTTTCAAGATCTTGGTATTGCCCTGAAATATTGAAAATGACCTCTTCTGCAATATTCGCTGCGTGATCACCAATTCTCTCTAACGATTTAGCAATTAAAATATGTTGTGTGCCTGATTCAATTAGGGCGTCATCTTTTTCCATCTTGTCAATAAGAGTAGTCAGGATAGATTTATACAACTTGTCTATTTCTAAATCTCTTCTCCAAGATTCTTTCGCTTTTTCTTCATTACCTTTAAAAAGACTATCAAACACTTCATGTGTTAACGCATGGACCGAGCTGCCAAGAGAAGAAAGAGAGTCAATGATCTCTGGATCTAAATTGGATTTCGTCGATATAGCTTTGTTAGAAAGACCTCGGCAATGATCGCCAATTCTCTCCATTTCTTTTGAAACCTTTAAGGCAGTAAAAACTAATCTCAGGTCACTTGCAACAGGCTGATGAAGGGTTAGCACTTCAAAACAATCATCGCGAATGGTTTTTTCAAAATCATCGACTTCTAAATCTAATTTTTTGACTGTCTCCAAACTGTCACTGTCTTTGGATTTGATACACCCTGTGGCTAACGACAGTTGTTTTTCGACAACGGAACTCATCTCACTAAGCTGGTCACGAATAATGGTAAGTCTATTTTCAAAATTTTTATCGGTATGTGTATTCATTATCAACCAAACCTTCCTGTTATATAATCATTAGTTTGTTCTTTGTCAGGCTTGGTAAAAATTTTAGTGGTATCGCCCTGCTCAATCAAATTACCTAGATGAAAAAAGGCTGTTTTGGATGATACTCGCGAAGCTTGTGACATAGAATGTGTTACAATGATAATAGTATAGTTTTCTTTAAGTTCATTAATTAATTCTTCTATTTTGGCCGTTGCAATCGGGTCTAGAGCCGAGCAAGGCTCATCCATCAGAATAATTTCCGGTTTAATAGCAATGGCTCTTGCAATACAAAGACGCTGTTGCTGACCTCCCGAAAGCCCTGTGGCGACATCCATTAATCGATCTTTAACCTCTTCATAAAGACCTGCACGGTGAAGTGACTCTTTCACTAGTTCATCAAGCTCGCTTTGAGAAGAAGCAATGCCATGAATTTTTGGACCGTAAGCAACGTTTTCGTAGATGCTTTTAGGAAATGGGTTAGGCTTTTGAAAAACCATTCCAATTTTTTCTCTTAAACTTTCTATAGGCATGTCATTACTGTAAATATCAATGGAGTCATTCATAATAAAGGAACCTTCAACCTTACAGCTATCAATCACATCATTCATTCTATTCAAACATCTCAAGAAAGTTGACTTTCCACAACCAGAAGGGCCGATTAAAGAGGTCACTTCATTTTTCGGGAAATCAATCGCCACATTATTTATGGCCATTTTATTTCCATAGTGCACGTAAACATTGTTTGTCTTTAATGCATAGTTCATATTCTTCTCTACCATTTAACCTCAACCTTTCTTCTTATTAAAACAGCAGTTAAATTCATTACAATTAAAAAAAGTAGCAGTAGCATGATGCCCGCAGACGTTTTCTCAATGAAACCTCTCTCGGCGCTTTCTGACCACAAATAAATTTGAGAAGGAAGACCTGTAGCAGGATCAAGCGGTCCCCCCGGAATTTCCATCACAAACGCGACCATCCCTACCATTAACAAGGGGGCGGTTTCTCCTAGTGCCTGCGCCATGCCTATAATTGTTCCCGTTAACGTTCCAGGTAAGGCCAAGGGAACAACATGGTGAAAAGTTGCTTGTGTTTTAGTAGCCCCCAATGCCAGAGCGCCATGTCGAATAGAGGGCGGCACTGCTCTTAATGAGGAGCGGCACGCAATAATGATTGTTGGCAATGTCATGAATCCAAGCGTCAACCCCCCAACCAGCGGGACCTGAAATGGCATGTTGAATACCCCGATTAACATTCCAAGACCCAGCAAACCAAATACGATAGAAGGGACAGCCGCTAGGTTATTAATATTGACTTCAATTAAATCCGTAATTCTTCCCGGTTTTGTATATTCTTCCAAATAAACTGAAGCGAAAAGACCAATCGGAAAGGCGAAGGCAAGACATACCATGAGGGCGTAAAAAGAACCCATTATCGCGCCCCAGATACCCGCTGTTTCAGGGTCTCTGGAGTCTCCGTTCGTAAAAAACCAGAAGTTAAAAGTAGAACCAATACGATCTTGATCGGTTAATTCATCTAAGACAGATAATTGATAGTCATTGATTTTTCGTTGCGACTCAGGAACGTTTCTTGGATAATTGCCTTTAACGATTTGATCAAGATCTGATGAGGCCGTAATGTCTAAGGTGATGGTTCTATTAAAGTCATCTTTATTATTTAAAAAATGATCTCTTAATTGATAATCGAAACGTCGTGTAAACATTTCTCTAACTTTGATAAAGTTGGCATCATCTAAGTTTTTAAAGTTACTACTAACAACGCTATCGGCTAAGGCTTCAAAAGACGCCCTTGAAATTTCTTTTTTAGTGGAGTTTTGATCTACTGACATATAGGCAGGATCAAAAAAAACATCGGCCTCAATTGTGGTTCTGAAAAAGGCGCCGCTTCCAGTAGTAAAGATTTTTAACATTAAAAGTGTGACGAAAAGCAGAGATAAGAAAACGCCCAACTGTCCATAAAATTTAAATCGTCTTTCAGCTTGCAATCTTTTTTTAATACTAGTCATATTTCTCTCGATACTTTCTAACTATAGTTATAGCAACAATGTTAAGGATTAATGTCATAATGAATAAGGAAAGTCCCAAAGCAAATGCAACTAAGGTTTTGGGATTTTCAAATTCTACGTCACCAATTAATGCCGTAACAATTTGAGTAGTAATAGTTGTAGCCGGCTCTAAAGGATTAAAAGTTAAATTTGCTCTCAAACTTGCAGCCATCACCACGATCATAGTTTCTCCAATAGCTCTGGAAACTGCCAATAAAAATGATCCCATTATTCCTGGAAGAGCGGCTGGTATAATTACTTTTTTAATTGTTTCTGATTTTGTTGCACCTAGCGCATAAGATCCATCACGTAATGAATTTGGAACAGAGCGAATAACATCATCGCTTAGTGAGGACACAAAAGGAATAATCATCACGCCCATGGCCAAACCGGCCGCAAGCGCACTTTCAGCAGATATGTCTATACCAACAGAGTCTCCAAAGTTTTTCAACATCGGGGCTAAAGTTAATGCTGCAAAAAAACCATAAACGACGGTGGGAATGCCCGCTAGGATTTCAATAATGGGTTTAGCAACATCTCTGACTCTGTTTGAGGCGTATTCAGCCAAATAAATAGCAGAAGCTAATCCTAAAGGTAAAGCTACAAACATGGCAACCGATCCTACTAAAAGAGTTCCTGTCAGCAAGGGTATCCAGCCAAACGCATCCTTCAAAATCTCAGGATCGACTGTTTCCCCACTGCTAATCACCCAGGCACGGTTCGGGTTCCATGAGGTATTAAAGAAAAAGTCTACGAAGTTGACGTATTGAAAGAATTTGAAAGCTTCAAAAATAAGGGAAAAGAAAATACCAAAAGTCACTAAAATGGCGACGATAGAGCTAAAACGAATTACATTAATGATAATGTTTTCAACAATGGGCTGAACGTTAAGTTTTTGATTTATAAATCTTGAGACTGTTAATCCTAGAATAATCGGGAGTAAAATAAAAACGATTACGACAGACCAACCGTAAATACTGTCAAAAGAGGCAAGGTTTCTAGCGGCGATTATTTCATTATCTGAGGACATATTTACCAAAGATTTTTGTCCAGCTAATAAATCTGTTTCTGGAATATTGACAATTACAGCTAAGTTGGAAATCTTATTCATTATTAAGCCTAGTTTTGCATCACTCCACTGCGCGATATCTGGGAACAGTGCGGGAGAAAGAACGTATAGCTCTTGGAAGGTTGGTTTGTAGAGAAGTAGGACAAACCATATAATTAAAGACGGGATAAAGACTACTAAAACCAAAAAGTAACCGTAGTAATCAGGTAGAGATGCTAGCTTTGCATTACCGGTAAACTTAATTTTAAGTGCTCTATTTTTGCCAAAATAATAAAAACTATAGGAAACGATGAAGAGGAGGAGAAGAGCAAAATAGACCATTGTTTTTTATTGTATAAGGTTTTTTGGATAAAGGGGTGGGAAATTCCCACCCCTTATTAAAATAAATTTTAAAGGATTATGGGCAAAGCTTTCCTGAGAAAGCGTAACCAGCATCTTTTAATGGATGTTCTGCATTTGCACAAGCTTCAATGCTGAAACCCATTGCATCTAAGTTATCAGTAATGTTCTTAACTCTTGAGATTAACTCAGGAACCATAGGAGCGGCACCAATTTTTGTTAAGTAACCGTTATCACCGATAGCTTCGTCGCTTACCATCATTTGAGCGAATTCCTGGATACCAGGTACAACACCAATGTGGTCAGCTTTTAAGTAGATGAATAATGGTCTTGCCATTGGATACTCATAAGAAGCAATTGTCTCACCTGTTGGCTGAACACCTTCAACGCTTGCAGCTTTTAGCTTGTCCCCATTATCTTTAAGATAAGAGTAACCAAAGTAACCAAAACGTTGGCTATCTTCGTTCAATTTTTGTGCGATTAGAGTATCGTTCTCACCCATTTCAACGATTCTTCCGTCTTCTCTGTAAAGAACGCAGTCATCTTCCATTTCTTCAGGAAGTTCACAACCTTTTTCCATTACACCACCGTCAAAAGCATCTCTTGTTCCAGAAGATGGAGGAGCAACGAGTACTTCAATTTTATAATCAGGAAGATCGCTTCTGATTTCGTTCCATGATGAGTATGGGTTCTCAACTACTTCACCGTCAACCACAACATGTGCTGACATAGCTTTCCAGATATCGTTTCTTGTTAAAGCGAAATCTTCAGCTGTGTTTGAGTGAGAAAATGTAATTCCGTCGTTAGCCCACATTACTTCGATCACGTTTGTTACACCATTTTCCATACAAAGCTTTGCTTCTTTTGCTTTCATATTTCTTGATGCACCAGTGATATCTGGGTGCTCAACACCAACACCAGCACAGAATAACTTCATTCCACCACCGGTACCAGTTGGGTTGTAAGTAGGAGTTTTAAATCCTGATTCACCAAGTCTTTGAGCGTTTACTGTTCCGTAAGGGTAAACTGTAGATGAACCAACGATGTTTATTTGGTCTCTTGCAAATGATTCAGCAGCAAAAAGTGTTGAAACAACAAGAGCAAATAATGATACGATTGATTTTTTCATTATTAAAGTTCCTTTTATTTAAGTTAATAGACCTCGATTTGTAATGGTTATAAGTAAATCTATTGTTACACTTATGTTAAAGTTTTATGACTTCGATAAAGGCAAAGAAACGGTAAACGTAGAACCCACCCCAACTTTACTAGAAATTTCAAGCAACCCGTCATTATTATTGAGAATGTGTTTGACAATTGATAGTCCTAATCCTGTGCCCCCCACCTCTCGCGATCGGGCTACATCCGTACGGTAAAATCGTTCCGTTAGTCGTGGAATATGTTCTTCCGCAATGCCTAGCCCTTCGTCTTGAAAGGTTATATTGACATACTCTCTTTTTCTTAACGGGTCATCCAAGAGGTTGAGTTGAATAACTATCTGGGTATTTTCTTTTGAATATTTAATGGAATTATCAATGATGTTAATTGCAATTTGTATTAATTCTTGTTTCGAGCATCTAACGGCCCAACTCTCTGATTGTTGATTAAATACTATCTCGATCTTTTTTTCTTTGGACTTCGACTCGAGGGAATTAATAGCGATAGAGACCGCTTCGCTCACATTACAATGTTGTGGTGTTTTTATTTTTTCATGATTTTCATAGGTGCTAAGACTAAGTAAATCTTCAATCAAATTTTTCATTCTTGTTGACTGCTCGAGGATGGTTTGGATAAATTTATTATTCGTTTTCTCTTTATTAGTCATCGACAAGGTTTCTGCGTAGCCAATAATTGAAGATAAAGGTGTTTTAAGTTCATGACTGACATTTGCCACAAAATCTTTTCGAACAGTTTCTAATTGTCTGATATTGGTAATATTTTTTAAAACAATACAAAAAAAATTATTTACAGGAAAAGCTACAATATCGTAATACTGATTATTAGGAATAGGTCGATGCCATTCAAAAGTTTTTTTTTCTTTATCACTCATTAAGGCTTTTATCTGAGCAGAAAAAGCCAGGTCTCTGAGTCCTGTTTTTAAATTATCTGCTTTATCTAACTGAAAGACCTCTTTGAATTTATTATTCACAAAAATTAGATTGAAATCATCATCGATGATTCCTAATTTTAGATCAAGCGAATTGAGAATGTCCTGGTACTCTAAACTTTGTTTATCCCCCAGCTCCACCCTTCTTTCTCTATCCATAATATTTTGTTGGAGTTTGTAGCGAATTTTTCGAAAAAATGGTGAGGAGCTTTCAAAATCAAAAATTGATTTATCTAGGTAGTCTTCAAGAAAATAATATGTTGCAAAATATAAAAGGACTTGAGTGCCAATGACTAAAAAAAATTGAAGCAGGGAAATGTTTAAAAACAGGATCAGGTTAATGAAAAAGACAATAATTCCCGATAGGATCGTTGTCATGATTTTTGAGTCATTTTTTTAACTTTCTTCAACGCCGAACCTCGTCCTGAGAGGCTTGGGTTAATCATAAAATACTTATGAGAATTTAAAGCCTTTGATCCTGTTGTAGTAATTTTTTTGTATGTCCCATCACTTTGAAGAATCCAGGCATTAGTATTATCATTCATCGCTGTATTCATAATTTGAAAAAGGATTTGTTCGTGAACAGTTTTATTATCAATAGGAACTAAAGTTTCTACCCGCCGGTCAAAATTTCGACTCATCCAGTCAGCAGATGATATATAAATTTTTGCCTCTTTGCTCGGAAGCAACTTTCCTTTACCAAAACAAATAATTCGAGAGTGTTCTAAAAACCTCCCCACAATACTTATTACTTTTATATTATCTGATAACCCTTTAACTCCAGGAATTAAACAACAAATACCTCTAATCAGGCATGTAATTTTCACCCCTGCCTGGGAGGCCTTATACAACTTATCAATCATTTTTTGATCAACCAAATTATTCATTTTAACCCAGATATTGGCGGGTTGATTTTGACGGGCTAATTCCATTTCATGGTCAATGTGAGAATATAATTTCTCACGAAGACTGATGGGAGAATACGAAATTCTTCGATAATCTTTGGATATGTTATAGCTGCTCATGTAGTGAAAAAGTTTGCTTGCATCCTGGGCTAAATCAGAATCGCATGTAAAAAATGAAAGGTCGGTATAAATTTTGGCCGTTTGCGGATGATAATTACCTGTACCGAAGTGGGTATAGTGATTTAATTTATTTTTTTCTCTTCGAATAACCATAGAAACCTTTGCATGAATTTTTAAATTCATAAATCCATAAACTACCTGGACGCCTGCTTTTTCTAAATTTTCAGCCCACTTCAAATTTTTTTCTTCATCAAAACGCGCTTTCAACTCGACAACGGCCGTGACTGATTTGCCGTTTTCTGCCGCTCTCGTCAGCGCCTCGATTATCGGTGACTGATTACTCGTTCGGTAAAGAGTTTGCTTAATCGCTATCACCTGGGGATCAATAGCCGCTTGTTGAAGAAAGCTAACAACGACATCAAACGACTCAAAAGGATGATGAACTAAAAGGTCTTTTTTCTTAATCGCAGCGAAACAGTCCCCCCCAAAGTCATTAATACGCTCAGGAAACCTCGGTTTAAATTTTTTAAAATTCAGTTTTTTGTTATGGATATTAGCATACACTTCTGAGAGCTGATCAAATCCTAAAAGATCCTCGTACTCAAAAATTTCATTATCTGATACGCTTAATTCATCAATAATTAATTTTTTGAAATCATGATTTAATTTTTTTTGAACATCCAGGCGAATAACTTCACCCCGTTTTCGTTCACGCACTAATTTTTTAAACTCTCTGATTAAATCATCCGCTTCTTCCAGAACATCTAAATCACTATCACGAATAACTCGAAAAAGATTGGTATCTTGAATTTGGAAATCTGGAAATATCTTTTTCAATTGAAACATAATTATTTGTTCAATTGGATAAAAGTAACTTCCATTGACATCCGTGATTTTAAAGAAACGTTGTTTTAAATCCGAAATTCTGACAACAGAGATAAATTGTTGATGGGTTTTTTTATGTTTAATTTTTGCAATCAAACACAGACAAAGGTTAGGAATAAAGGGCAAAGGGTGCGTCGCATCCACGGTAATAGGGGTTAAGATCGATTGAATTTCATTATCAAAAAAATGATCAATTTTCTTGATATGTTTTTTTAAAAATTTATCACGAACAATATAAATCTTATGACGTTTTAATTCTTTTTCAATTTTCTCAAAGGATTGATTTTGTTTAGAAATTAAGTTTCTAGTGAATTGATCAACTTGCTGCAATTGCTCATAAGCCGTTAGACCATCATAGCTTTTTTTATTCGGGTCTAATTTAGTTTGCTCGATTAAGCCTGCAACACGAACAGAAAAAAATTCATCTAAATTGGAGGCAGCAATGCTGATAAAGTTTAATCTTTCTAAAATCGGAACGTCAGGATCAAATGAGATTTCATTGACTCTTTCGTTAAAACGAAGCCACGAAATCTCTCGATTGATATATTTTTTCATAAGGTAAAATTATAGTTTTTTAATTTTTTAACTTTCTGCAATAGTTTGATGTCCCCACAGCTCTTTTTAATATCATCCCAAGAATCAATATTCAAATGAATCTCACACAAAGCGCATGTGGGAAATACTATTTCTTCTTTTTTAGAAGAAAGAAATTTAATCAAATCTGCTAGTGCTGGGTTATGACCGACAATCAAAATAGGATCATTCTTTTTTTCTTTTTTTAGCCAAACAAGGAGGTCTTGAAAATCAAACGTATAAAGCTGCTGGTTATATTTTACTTCGCTTTTCTTAGGAAAAACGATCTCACATGTAGATTTTGTCCTTTGAGACAGAGAGGAATAAACATTAAGTGAATAATGTTGATAATTTTCTTCGATAAATGATTGCATTATATTTGCGCTGTAAACACCTCTTTTAGAGAGAGGTCTGTCGATATCATCTAAATTGACGTTATCCCACGATGACTTTGCATGTCTTAAAAGCATTAACTTTTTCATATAGTTAATTTATAAGTATTAAAAAATATGCTCAATAAAAGAGATTCTGTTGGTCTAATTGATATTGGTTCAAACTCTGTGCGACTTTGTATTTACAAAGGAAACATGAGAAATCCAGATGTGTTGTATAATAAAAAATTCTTTTGTGGCTTAGGGGAATACAAACTAGGAACAAAGGAAATCACCAAAGAAGCTGAAAAAAAATGCATTAATTCCATTATTTTTTTTAATTCAATTCTAGAAGAAATCAAAACTAAACATAATATTGCTCTTTGCACTGCTGCCATCAGAAATGCCTCTAATCGTAAGCAAATCGTCAATAAAATATCTAAAGTTTTTAAAGGAAAGATTATAACTCTGCTTGGATCAGAAGAAGCCACGCTCGCCGCAAAGGGGGTAATGGCCGCAATACCTGATGCCTCAGGAACGATGATTGATATGGGTGGTGGAAGCATTGAGCTCGCCTCCATTCAAAAAAATAAAATTAACAAAATAAAGTCGTTTCCATTGGGGATATTAAACTTTGAGCAAAAAGACAAAGAAATTAAAAATTTTCAAAAAGAACTCTCGGCAAAACACAAATTACAAAAAAAGTTTTATCTCATAGGAGGAACTTTTCGATCCGTTGCTAGATGTTTTATTCATTATAATGAGCTTCCCTTAAACGAAATTCACCAACTAAAAATCACCAAAGAGGACTTTCAAAAACTTCACTCAAAAATTAGTTTTTTAGACTTTGATCAACTCTCTAAAGTTCCAAAAATATCAATTGATCGTGTAAAACATTTACATATTGCTCTAAAGGTGATTGAAAAGATTTTTAACCTGACCCAATGTGAAGAGTTAATTTATCCTCGATACGGAATTCGTGAAGGTTACATTTTTAGCAAATTATCTAAAAAGCATCAAAGCCAAGATCCAACAGAAATAGCATTAAACCTTGTCGCTAAGCAAAGATGCCGATTTCTTTTATTTAATGCAAAATCATTTATCTGGATAGAAAAAAAATATTTAAAGCACAAAGAAAAAAAACTATCCGATGAGCAACTTAGAGTTCTTAAACTGGCCTGTATCATTTCTGACTTTGGTTGGGAACAGGGGTCAAAAAACAGGGCAAGCTATGCATTCAACTCCATACTCAATCTTCCTCTAATTGGCATTAATCATAATGAAAAAATTCTTATTGCTTATTTGGTTTACCTTCGTCATTGCAAAGACATTCTTCTACAAGAGTCCTGTGATAAAAAAATTGAAAAAATATTGAATTCTTTGGACCCTGCACAAAGAGCCTTTGGCTATGAATATGGTTCAGTTATTCATTTTCTTTATTCATGGAGCAAGGGGTCATCCGCTTCGTTGAAAAATTTAAATTTAAAAGTTGATTTGCAAAGACAGCTTGATTTATCAGACAATCAAACAATCAGCAAAAATAATAAAGTTTATAAACTCTTCGAGATGCTAAGAAATTTTTAACATTTCGGTAACATAATTTTAATTAAAATTACATCTCCGTTCGTTTAACTGTCCTTTATTTTAATATATCGGAGAAAAATAATGAAATTCCTAATAATTATGCTTGGTTTGTTTTTTTCAAGTGCGCAGGCACTCGAGCTAAACAAAATTACAGGTTATTCAACATTCTCTTGGGATGAGGGCGGTTCAGAAATTGCTGCCTACGACCCAAGCAGAAGTAGAATTTTTGTAACAAACAATCTTACTAAAACAGTCGATGTTTTAAGTATAGCCAATCTTCCTTACACCAAAAAAGAAATTTCCATCAATCCTCGTGCAGGCGTAGGTGGAATTAATAGTGTTGCGGTGTCAGAAGAAGCAGGCTTATTAGCCTTGGCCGTTGAAGCAGAAGACAAACAAGACAATGGAATGGTCTTGTTCTATAACCTTGCGACTTTAAAATTAGCTTTTGGATATAGTGTTGGCGCTCTTCCAGACAATGTAACTTTTACTCCTGATGGGAAATACGCTCTTGTAGCTAATGAAGGTGAGCCAAACGATGATTACACAATTGACCCTAAGGGTTCTGTGTCGATCATTGATTTGAACAACTGGTTTGTCGGCGCAAGCAAAGATAGAATTCGCCATGTGTATTTCACACGAAGTGGCGCGCCAGAAGGTGGTAGAATTGTAAAACCTGGGGCCACTTTTGAAGAAGATGCTGAGCCTGAATATATTGCTGTCAGCGGAGACTCAAAACACGCGTATGTTTCCTTGCAAGAAAATAATGTGATTGCAAAAATTAACATTGAGTACGGCATTGTTACCGATTATTTCGGTCTCGGTTATAAAGATTGGTCTCAATCAGCTTTAGATGCTTCGAATAAGGATAACAGAATTAACATCCAGCCTTGGCCTGTAAAGGGAATGTACCAACCCGATACAATCGTAGTTGTCTCGAAAGAAATCAATGGCGAAATGTATGATTACGTCCTAATGGCAAACGAAGGTGATGCAAAAGACTATGATGGTTTTTCTGAGGAAGTAAGAGTTAAAGATTTAACTTTAGATCCTTCTGTTTTTCCAAACGCAGAGGAACTTCAAAAAAGTGAAAACTTAGGTCGCCTCAAAACAACCACTGCCATGGGCGATGCAAACAATGACGGCTTTTATGAAGAGATCTATGGTTACGGAGGAAGATCTTTCGCAATCATGGACGGTAATACAGGAAACATTATCTACGACAGCGGCAATGATATCGCTGTTCGAACTGCTTTTTCTGGATTTTTTAACTGGAATGAAGATGCAGGATCTTTTGATGATCGTAGTGATGACAAAGGTGCGGAGCCCGAAGCTATTGCTGTAGGGGAAATTGATGGCAAAACTTATGCATTCGTAGGTCTAGAAAGACAAGGCGGCATCATGATGTATGACATCAGTGGGATCATTAAGCCTAAGTTTGTTGGTTACTTTAATGGTAGAAACTTTTTCGGTGACGGGACTAAGATGACTGGCGGAGATATTTCTCCCGAGTCATTAGTCTTTATTCCTGCGGATAAAACTCCACCGGCTTTTCAAGAAGCGAACGAAGGGCCTTTATTAATTGGCGCTTATGAGCTTTCTGGTTCAACCGCTGTATATCAAATAAAATAAATAGTACGTACACACAACCCCTCCTTTTATTAAAGGGGGGGTTTTTTAATTCAAATAACTTTCCTGAAATTTTTTATTAATCAATTGAATTGCTTTTTTTCCATCTTTTAAAGCAATCTTGTCAGGTGGACCCCAAGCGGTTTTGTTGACATCTACAATATAGATTTTTTTGGTTTGGCGATCTCTTAAAATATCTAACTCACCAAAATCCAGTTGGAAATTTTTACAAAACTTTTTTATTAAATTGATTTCCTGATGAGAAAATAATTTTTTTGCTGGCATTACTTTTGAATAAACAGTTTTTGATTTAAATCTATTTATTTTCAAAGCATACTTAACATAGGTTAAAGCAATATCATCTTTAATCCAGACAACTCGATAGTCGATAGCAAAATCATTATAAATATTATTAATTACTTTTTGATAAACCTTATTCTTGTCTTGCAAATCTGATAGAAGGGGTGACTGAATAATTTTTCCATCATGCTTTGCGTTCTCTTCTGATTTTTCCAGTATGAGGCCATTGTTTTCTAGTGGATTCACTCTTAAGGAATAACCAAAGATTTTTGTAAAAATATCGTCCACATGAGACTTGCTAATATTATTACAATTTTTATTGATACTTTTTCTTTTATTAGAAAAAGGAATTTTTGAAAACTGGCTGTTTGTATGATCGTCAAAGTAAACCTCAAGGTCAGCCTCTTGAGGAGAAGAGGTAAATTTTACTGGGGAGCCCCATCGAATTTTAGACATCATGTACAAGGGGTTAAAGGGGCGTCGAGGGTAGCAAATAATTTTCTTTTTTTCTTTGTGATGATAATCAAATCCAGAGACTAAAAAATAAATATCTCGAATTCCTCTCCTAATAACGCTAAATACATCGGAGGCGGTTATACTTGACATAATGTGATTCCGAAAATTATTAGATATAATAAGTGTTAAAGTTTTATTAATGAAAAAAGCTCAAGAACTGAAGAAAAAGTACCAAATAGCTCGTGATAAGCTCTTTGATACCCTAATTAACAACAATGATGGGGTTCAGTTTAACAAAAATCATACATTATTAGTTGATCAAATAGTCAAAGAGTTGGTAGAAGAAATTCAAAATCAATTCCCAGTTACCAATTTTTCTCTTATTGCTGTGGGAGGATATGGAAGACAAGACTTATCTCCCAAAAGCGATGTAGACTTATTATTTCTTTATCAAAAATCCAATAAAAATATCCGTGATTTCATAACCCAATTAAATAACTCCCTTTGGGACTTAGGATTGGAAGTTGGAATATCTTTTTTAACTTTAAAACAGGCCATCATTGACTCTAAAAAAGACATTAAAACCGTTACAAAGTTTGCAGAGTCACGACATTTAATTGGAGATGAAGATTATTATGGGGAGTTTGTGCGGTCGATTAAAATTTTAATTGGAAAATTAAACTCTCTCAAACTCAGTGAAAAAAAACTTCTCGAACTAGTTGGGCGTCACGATTACTACTTAGGAATTAAAAGTACCTTAGAGCCCCAAATCAAAGAGGGAATTGGGGGGCTTCGAGATATTCACACAATCATTTGGGTGTCAATTTTCATGTTCAATATATTAAAATTAGAAGACTTAATTCAAATAAATATTTTTACCTCTAAGGAAGTAAAGGAATTAAGAAACGCATGGAAATTTTTATTAACTGTGCGTGCGTTTATTCATTTATTCAATGATAATAAAGGCGATCATTTAAGTATCGAAAATCAATTAAAAATTTCTAAAAAATTATCCTATCGAAGCAATCAAAAAGAAAAAGGTGTGGAACGTTTTATGAAACACTTATTTGTCAATATTGCCAAAATTGAGTCTTTACTGAATACTTTTTATTCAAAACTACCTGAAGAATTAATCATAAAAACAATCTATAAAAGCAAACCGGCAAAAACAAAATCATTAAGTAAGACTTATTTCATTGAAAAAGGTTTTGTTCATCTCAAAAATTATAACATAAAAAATTTACAACAAAATTGGCTTGGTGTTTTTGAGTCTTCTTTAAATCATAATCTATTTGTTCACCCCCGTTTTCTCAAAACAATTGAGGAAAAAAGAAAACAGATCAAAAAGTCTATGACACCTAATCAATACGAAACTATCCTAAATATAATTGCTGCAAAAAAAAATCCTACTCGAGTTCTTCGTAACTTAAATGATATTAAAATTCTCAATGAACTCTTTCCTGAATTTGGTCGTGTATGGGGTCAGGTGCAATTTGATATTTATCACCATTACACCACGGATGAGCATTTATTACTCACCCTCTACCATCTCCACGAATTAAAGAAAAAATCTTTTTATAAAGAGATTTACAGTCGCCTTCATCAAAAAGTCGCTTTGCACGTCGCTTTATTGTTTCATGATATTGGAAAAAAAGGTCCAAAAAGCCACTCTATTTATGGAAAAGAGTTAACGCAGAAAATTTTTAATCGACTACCCTTAAGTAAAGAAGATCAAGAATTAACACTATGGCTAATTGAAAACCATCTGTTGATGAGCGATATAGCTTTTAAAAACGATCCTCAAGACCCTGATATAATTGCTTCTTTTACAGCGGTTGCCAATACACCCGAGAAGATAAATTCTTTGTTTCTTTTTACTCTTTGCGATATTGCAGCGGTTGGCCCCAATATTCTTAATGAATGGAGAATAAGTCTTTTAAGAAGTCTTTTGTTTAACTCTAGAGATTTCTTACAACGAGGTCTTGATACAGCTAACTACTCGTCCTCTGTTCAAGAGTCTCTAAAAAAAATGGTTTTAGATCAAGCTGAAAAAGATATGAAAATCTTTATCAAAAAATCGATCCAATATTTCCCTGATTTTTATTGGGAGGCTTTTTCTTCAAAAATGATCTTAGATATTTTCAATTTTTATCATGACTATCAAAAAAATAAGAAAACACTATCAGTCAATTTTTTAAATTATGATAATAGAGAATATGGTGCGGCGATAGTGATATGCCCTAATCGTTCAGGTGTTTTAAAAGATATTGTAGCTGGTTTTCATGCATCACAAATTAATATTCTGGGTTCTCGAATAATCTCTTTGAACAATAATGACATCATTGATGTCTTTTGGGTAACTAACAGTATTCAAAAAGCAATTATAGAAAAGAATGAAAAAGAACGAGTAACACAAAATATTTCTGCTTCCTTAAACCAAGAAGAATTAGAGACCTATCAACCTTTATTTTCTTCTAAAGCAAAAGTGGAGGTCGAGCCCCGGATAACAATTGATAATCAATTGAGCAAATTGGCGACTACTTTTCAAATTTTGTCAGGTGATCGTCAAGGTTTATTAATGGATATCCTCCAAATATTTCATGATCAAGATCTTAGCGTTCAATCTGCTAAAATTTCAACCTATGGCGAAAAGGTTTTTGATATTTTTCAAATTACTGATTTAAAAAATAAAAAGATTAAAGATCCTCAACTCTTAAAACATATTGAAGATCAGTTGCTAAAAATTTTATCATGATTATTGCGATCACAGGGTTTAAACCAAGGAGCTTTTTTAAAAAAATTCACTTTTTATTTCATGCCGTTCGTTTGTTTCAATTAGCCCAAAAAAGCTCTGGCAATCTTCATACCAAGAGATTTACATATCAGGGCAATTATCACACGCTCACTGCTTGGGAGTCGAAGGATACCATGATGGAGTATGTTTATTCACCAGGGCATCAAAAAGCGATTGATTTATATGATATTTTAGGGGAAGGGCTGACCTGTCATTATGAGTCAAAAGAAATTCCCTCTATCTCACAAGCTCTAGAATATTGGAAGGCAAACGGGCAATGAACTTGCTCGAAAACAAAGAGTATTTCTGATATCTATTTCAAATAATCATTATGACTAAATTTCAAGAACGTATTTTTTCTGGTGTTCAGCCAACAGGCACGCTACATCTGGGTAACTACCTCGGTGCGATTAAAAATTTTGTTGAGCTTCAAGAAAGATACAACTGTGTTTATTGCGTGGTTGATCAGCATGCAATTACAGTTGATCAAAACCCAAAAGAATTACGTTCAAATATTTTAGAAGTTTTGGCATCTTTTATTGCGGCCGGTGTGGATTACAAAAAACAAATTATTTTTCAACAGTCAAGTGTTCCGGCACATTCTCAATTAGCCTGGGTATTTAATTGTGTCAGTCGTATCGGCTGGCTTAACCGCATGACCCAATTTAAAGACAAAGCGGGAAAGAATAAAGAAAATGTCAGTGTAGGTTTAATGGTCTACCCAAATTTAATGGCTGCCGATATTTTATCTTATCAAGCTACGCATGTTCCAGTTGGAGATGATCAAAAACAACATTTAGAATTATCCAGAGATATTGCACAAAAATTTAATAATGATTTTGGGGTAGAGTTTTTTCCTCAACCTGAACCTTTAATTTATGGAAATGCTACAAGAGTCATGAGTTTGCGAGATGGAAATAAAAAAATGTCTAAATCTGACCCATCAGATTTTTCACGAATTTTATTAACAGACGACGATGAAGCAATTTCTTCAAAAATTAAAAAAGCCAAATCTGACTCTGAATTAATTCCAAGTTCCAAGGATGAACTTCAAAACAAACCTGAGTGTTTAAACTTGATTAATATTTTATCTGCCTCAACTAGCCGCTCTATTGAGCAAACGCTCAAGGACTATGCGGGAAAAGAGTATTCCGCTTTGAAAAAAGATTTAGCTGATTGTCTTGTGCAAGTCATCAGCCCTATGAGAAAAGAAATTAATAATCTTCTAGACAATCGAGATGAGCTTAATGCGATCTTAGCTGAGGGCACCGAAAAAGCCGCAGCCATAGCAAACCCCATAATTGAAGAAGTTTATCGAATTGTTGGATTTAAATAAGTCCGTTTGAGTTGAATTTTCGTAATTTATAGACATATTATATACAAATGTTTGTACAAACTGAACCCACACCCAACCCAGCTACCTTAAAGTTTCTTCCCGGTCGAGAAGTGATGACCGAAGGTACAATTTTCTTTCAAAATCAAGACTCTGCTGGAAATTCTCCCTTAGCCCAAAATCTTTTTATGATCAAAGGTGTTGAAAGTGTCTTTTTTGGCTCTGATTTTATTACTATTACAAAAGCCGACGTTAATGAATGGACGTTAATGAAACCTGCTATTCTTGGATGTATCATTGAGCACTTCACTATGAACAAACCTGTAATATCTGAGCAGGCACCAAGAACTGAACATTCCTATGATGAAAATGACAGCGATGTAGTAAAAAAAATCAAAGAACTTCTTGATACCAAAGTTAGACCGGCGGTGGCAATGGATGGCGGCGATATTATTTTTGATAAATATAATGAAGGAATCGTTTTTCTTCAAATGCAGGGAGCCTGTCAAGGATGTCCGAGCTCTACGGCAACTTTAAAGATGGGAATAGAAAACATGTTAAAACATTATATTCCTGAAATCCGAGAAGTTCGCCCCGTTGAAGCCTAAATCATTTCTTTTAATTTTAGGACTTATCTTTAGTCCAATCCTTTTAGCGGCCCAAGGGTTTGAAAGCTGGAAAGATCTTGAAATTCATTATAAGAAAAATAACTTTGATCCCTTCACTATTACAGAAAAACAATTAGATTACTTACCTATTCTATCTCGTGTGCCTGCAGATTTTGATCAATTACAAGATGTTGATTTAAAAAAAAAATTATTTTATTTGATTGTTCTTCCGTTAATTCATGAATCCAATCGTCAAATTCTCCTGGATCGTGAAATGATTATAAATATTGAAAAAAAATTTTTAAGAAAAGATTTAAATCAAAATGAATTACAAGAAACAATCCGTTTAGCAAAAAAATATAAACTAGACTATAGTGAAATTAATCTAAAACTATTTCGAGATTTAAAACAACGCATTAATGTCATACCTGTATCGCTCGCTTTAGCTCAAGCAATCGTTGAAAGTGGCTGGGGGCAGTCTCGTTTTGCCTTAGAGGGTAATGCCCTTTACGGCCAATGGACCACCAACGAGTTAAAAGGAATTGTCCCTGAAGATCGCGATGAAGACAAATCCCATGCCGTTCGAAAATTTGATAACTTAACTCAAAGTGTTCAAGCTTATATGCATAACATCAATACGCACGGTGCTTACTACAGCTTTCGAGTAGTTCGTCGAATAGCGGAGCGTGTTCAATACACAGATCCTGTCAGTGCCAAAGTGAAATTTTTAGCTGCCTATGCCGAAATAGGGCAAGAATATGTTGATAAACTGGAACTCATTATCGAGTCAAATAATCTTCGTGAATTCGATCGTTTTTCTTATTAATTGATAAAATATTGGTGACCATACCAAAAGATACCATCATCCACCTTGGTGCAATTAAATCGAAGTCGCCCAGAAACCGGCATCCTAGAGAGTTCAATTAAAAGTTTATTTTCTAGAGTAGTCATTTGTTTTTCAATTGACCCTTGAAAATCACTAATAAAACAATTAACGCCATTTACTCCCCCTTCGACATCTAAAACAAAACGAGTCGATGGTGGATTTAAAGTTGGATTTGACGGTTGTAGTTGAGCGGCTTCAAAAGGAAGAGATTTGGAAATTTCACGTAATCGATCCAACGATCCATAATTTTCATTTAAAGGAAAACGCGGAATATAATATTGATAATTCATTGAAAACGCGCCGGAATGCTGACCGAAGGCAGCATCAAAATACCTCTCAATAACCTTTTGTGCCATATCACTACCCTCCCCAAAAGGGAATGCAAACAAATTGGGCGTAATATTTAAATTTGTAGATATTAAACTTTGTGAAGTTTCAATTTCATTGATAATTGCCTCCTCGTCTAAAGTAGAAAAACTACTATGTGTGTGAGAATGATTTTGAATTTCTACACCCCTATCGAGAGCATCTCTTAATTGGTCCCAAGACATATAATTAAAACCGCCAACATTTTCTGTATTCAAGAATAATGTGACAGGAACTTGATACTTTTCAAATATTGGAAGGCCCACTTCGTAAAACGAAAGATAGGCGTCGTCTATCGTAACTGTTATCGTTTTTTCCTTTTGTTGTTCAGGGTCAAGTAAATCACTTGCTTGAGTAAAGCGAAAATTTTGTTCAACTAAATAATTTAAATGACTTTCTAATTGTTCGACGGTGATATTAGTAGAGGGGTATTTGCTTTCTCCAAAGCGGTGATACATGATGATATTATTTGGAATTGTATCCTGAAGAGATGTTGCATAGGATAGACTGAAGGAGAATGGCAATAGTCCTATGATAATAAGCAAACAACTAAAAAATCTCGAGCTCGGCATTGATAGTTCCCTATCATACTGTTCCCTTACTCTTTTTAAAAATAAAAAAATTCTTTGGGATCGTTTTCAAAAAAATGATTTTGGTCATGAAAAAAATCTCTCCTTAATGCTTCAAAAAATGTTATCTGAAACACAAATAACACCTAAAAATATAAGTTTTTTGCATATTAATAATGGGCCGGCTCGATTTACTGCTATTCGCAACTGTCATGCTCTGATGAAAGGGTTTTTTTTTAGCCATACAGTAAAAATAATTAGTTATAAAATATTCGAACATTATTTCTTAGGCATTGATCAACCTTTGCAAAAAAATATCCTTTGTATCATCGACACCAACAGACGAGATCTTGCTATTCAAAAAATAAACCCGGACGGAAAACTTATTGGAAAAACCAAAACTTACTTAATTGACGATCAACTAATTGAGCTTTTAAAAGACTCGTACGCTCTGATGGGAAATGGTATTGAAAAATTAAAAAAAATCAAAGAGTACAGTTTCATAAAGAAGAAAATAATTGGCCCAATTGAATTAAAATCAAATTTCTTTGTTAAAAATTCTTATTTAAAAAAGCCTCAGCTAAAATTTCCTAAAATCATTTATCCCTATTCGCCGGTTTAATTTAGATATTTAAAAAAGAAAATTTTTTTTCAATATATTTTTGATGATATTCTTCAGCGGGGCAATAATTTTTTACCTCTTCAATCGTTGTAGTAATTTTATTATCAAATTTTTCTATATTTAATTTATCAGTTATTGTTTGTGCTGTTACTTTTTGATTTTCATCGAAGTAACCTAATAGAGAACGGTATTGGGTGCCTCGATCAGGGCCTTGTTGATTTAGAGTTGTCGGATCATGAAGATCATAAAATAAATGTATCAGGTTTTCATAGGATACTTTATCTTCTTCAAACTCAACTAATACTACTTCGACATGGTCAGTGGTGCCTGTACAAACCTCTTCGTAACTTGTTTGAGGTTTGTTACCCTGAGAATAACCCACTTCTGTAAAGGTCACTCCTTTGACTTCGGAGAATTTTTTTTCTACCCCCCAAAAACATCCTGCACCAAAAATAGCTTTAGGCATTTACTCTGCCTTTTAATTGTGTTTTTTGAGCACTTCTCTGCGCAATTCGTTTTCTCCATATAGTATAACTTTTTCTTTTAATGTTTTTTTTCATAATTTTTTTTACTTCACCTTCATCTATATTATAAATTTTTGTAATATGGCTAAAGTCAGTCTGATCGTCCCAAGCTAATTCAATAATTTCACTTATTTCACTGATGCTAAATTTCATTGATAACTAATGATACAAATTTGCTGCGTGATCAGATCTATAACAATTTGAGGCATATCCCTGTTCTTGAGTAGTTAATTTAAATAGCTTACCCGCATGGGGCTGTCGTTCTAATTCAATGTCATTCAATCCTACAGATGCCGTAGTAATATATAATTCGTTAAGGTCGGCACCCCCAAAAGTACAGCTAGTTACTTTGGACACAGGGAGTTGAACGATTAATTTAATGTTACCTTCTGCATTAAAACAACATACTTTTCCACTTCCCCACATTGCAACCCAAAGATTTCCATTTTTATCAACGGCCATTCCATCAGGGTTGCCATCTATATTATTCATGGAAAGAAAAACTTTTTTTTGAATTCCATTATTTTCAATATCCGACATCGAAAATCGATAAATAATTCTTTTGATAGAGTCTGTGACGTAACCTACATTTCTTTCATAATCAAAAATTGGTCCATTAGAGATGATATAGGAATTGTCGTAACAAATTGGTTGTAGAGTACTATCATGACAAATAATTTTTCCAGTTTCAAATTTTTGCTGGGTATCCATTGTTGAGATCCAAACTTGGCCATTTAAATCCACATCAGCATCATTGATGCGATTATCAGAATTTACTAAAGGAATTTTTGTTATTAAATCTTTTTTAGAAATTGAAGAGTGGAGTGAAAATAAAGAGTCATAGGAACTCATCAAATAATTTTCATTGTCTTGAAGAAGAATATTTGTAACCCCCTCAGATACTAGATAGTGTTTTTCTTGAGAGTTATTGTGATCAGACTCAATGATTTTATTTTCATAAATATCTACCCATAAAAGTTTATCATGACGCCAATCCCAAATTGGGCGTTGGCCCAAAATACTTTTATACGATTGTGGACAGACCTCAGGCTGTACGTACTTAATCCTCACACTTATTATTATAAACTAAAATGAAAATGAAAAAAGGGCACAACAAAGAGTGTTGTGCCCTTGGTCTTAGGTAAATGAGGGTACTACCTAAACTTTTGATTTATGCAGCTGCTGTTGTTTTAACTTTACTTGCTGCATCCAGTCCGATCTTAAGATCTTCAATAATGTCTTCCACATGTTCAATGCCTACACATAGTCGAACATAACCAGGTGTTACGCCTGCTTTTAGTTGTTCTTCTGCAGATAATTGTGAATGCGTGGTAGAGGCCGGATGAATAGCAAGACTTCTGGAGTCTCCAATATTAGCTACATGATAGTGTAATTGAAGCGCATCAATAAACGCTTTGCCCCCTTCAACACCATTTTTCACTTCTATACCAATCATAGATCCATAATTGCCATTAAGGTATTTATCAGCATTTTCTTTTGCTTTACCTTCGGCAAATTTAGGAAATGTCACTTTCGATACTTGGTCATGACTTTTTAAAAAATCAGCAACTTCTAATGCATTAGCATTATGTTGTTTTATTCTTAA
>OCRN01000035.1_pt1 | contig 23038 bp, 23 predicted proteins | sample 1534761 | NCBI WGS metagenome assembly OCRN01 (sample SAMEA3275602, study PRJEB22092) | marine metagenome | biome: ENVO:01000047 "MEDITTEREAN SEA BIOME"; feature: ENVO:00002042, "SURFACE WATER"; material: ENVO:00002010, "SEA WATER" | collected 2014-06-21T10:50:00+00 | depth 0 m | reverse complement strand
AGCTTGTGGCGTACGTCTTCGGGGATACCCATCCGTGCATACCAAGTATTGCCACGCTGTATTAGATAGTCCTTTTGCTTGCTCATGACTACTATTTGTAGCAGTATTTTGTAGCAAGGAAAACAGATAATGCAATAAATACAGTATTATTAGGGTGTTCAGGATTAGATTCGGAGATTCCCCCTCTCTCCGCCATTAAATATGGGTAAGCTTCTAATATAATTTATTTTTTTGATGGATTTTTCATTTCTGATCTTCATTAGCGTGTACCACTTTTTGTACCGTCAAAACTATTGATAGATTTCCATTGTTCCTGAACTAGGGTGGGCTTTCTTGCGTAGCCGGGGGCGTCTAAACCGTCTTTAAACGCTTTCGAGTAAGAAAAACCTTGAACAGCAAACTCTCATCCCCCATCAAACAGGGTAAGTAAATCTGGAGAAAACTAATGGAAGAGACGGGACAATTCTTGCTTTGGGTGGGTATAGCATTATTCCTTGCATTAGCGATTGCAGACACGGGAAGACAAGAATAATGTGCGGAGACGTTGATGAAGACGACGTCAACCAAGACGTAGACACGGATGATTTAAAGCAGTCCAATGGCAAAGTTGTCGAAGACGTCTCCGACCAGGAAGATGACGGATATTACACACCGGGAAGTGATCCACAAGAATGAAAAAACCAGACCGTGTAGCAGATAATAAGTTCACCATGCCGTATGGTGACAGTGTCAGTGCCCCCGCAATTACCGAAGTCGATACCACCGGATATCGTGAAATCAAATCAAAAGAAGCGTCGGCAAAACTGCGTGGTCGTTACAAAGAATTACAAGAAGAGTTTCGGCAGTTGGTTGCGACATCCGAGGACACGCAACGGATGTACGATGCGTCAGTGAGTTTTGTCCCAATTGTTGGTCAGGTTTATCATCTCTATCGACGCGAAAATGGTGATGAATGGATAAGTATGATCGCACCTGACGATTTTGGAAGGTATTACCACGAATACCTTGGGAGTTATCGTCTAGCAACAGACTCGGTATGGGAGAGAATCTAAATAATAACATTCCTATGGATCTGGATGGCATCGTTACTGCTCAACAATTATCCAGTGCTCCCCCTCTTTACGCGATCAGATTCCTGTATCCCCTTGCTCAAAGAAACCCCGTTCTCCAACCCTAATCGCTTGATATTTTCCTAGCACTAGTGGGTAACCAAAAGCCTTAGTAGATTTTTGTCGTCGCTGATAAATTGGTGATCTCGAAATCATGAGCTGACGATGTGAAAGGGACGACAAATGTTTGAGGGCTTTGCGGAAGATTGGATAGAAGGTGAGGGCGCGACTTTATTCACTCGGCGTGCTGGGCGACCAGGAACACCGCCTTTAGTTCTCCTTCATGGATATCCTCAGACTTCTGCGATGTGGCACGAGGTCGCTCCGATATTGGCTGAAGATTTTAGTGTGGTGTGTCTGGACCTCAGGGGATATGGTCGATCTGATAAACCATCCTCAAATCATGATCATGCGACCTACTCAAAACGCGCGATGGCCCTGGACGTCGTTCAAGTTATGGAAAGACTTGGGCATCATCGTTTTTACATCGGAGCTCATGACAGAGGAGCTCGTGTCGCTCATCGTTTAGGGCTCGATTATTCGCATCGGGTCGAGGCTATGACGTTACTTGATATTGCCCCTACCCGAGAAATGTATGCGCAAACTTCTGCTGAGTTTGCCGGCCTGTACTGGCACTGGTTCTTCTTGATTCAAAAATCACCAATACCCGAGACGATCATTGGCCAAAATCCAGTCGAGTTTTGGAAATTGAAATGTTTTAACCAAGCCGGTGGAAGCAACCCGTTTCATCCGGACGCTTTAGCGGAATATCTTGACGCTTTCAGTGATCCAAAGACCATTCATGCGAGCTGTGAGGATTATCGGGCCGCAGCTACCATCGACATCTCACATGACGACGAAGATAACTCTCGCCTCAGCGTGCCAATTCAAGTCATTTGGTCTAAAAACGGAGCAGTCGGGAAATGTTTCGATCCACTGGCACTCTGGCAACAACGCGCAGATCATGTTTCGGGCGAAGCTCTTGACCTAACGCATTACATGGCGGAAGAACAACCAGAGAAAATCGCTCACAAAATGCGAGACTTTTTCTTGCACCACGGTATGAGCCCACGTTGATATCGCTGATTTAATTGAATACTTGCACTCTGAACTGATCGCACTTTGGAAGCGGTATGCTCCAAGTCACTCGGTGGGTGATTAGTTGGAAAGTACTGAAGAAAGGGACAGATTTTTTGCAAATTCTGAGATTAAAAAGCTTCGATGATGCCAGGATTTTCATTACCGGACTTAAAGGGACAGCCTTTGGATATAGCTCGAGATCTTGGAGAGGTCCCAATCAATTTGATTTCTTTGATCGTGACTCATTGAGAGATTTGAGTTCAAACATGGAGGCGTGACTTGCGGAACACCAAAGAAGATTGGGGAAAGGCAAATCGAGCTGTGGCCATTATTTTTGCAATCGCGGGCGCAGTTTTTGGTTCGTGGGCGTCACGTATCCCATCATTGAAGAATCAATTAGATATAGAGGCCGGAGAATTGGGCGGCGTTCTGCTCGTCCTAGCGATGGCAAGTGTCTTGTCATTTCCGGTCTCTGGACGGTGGATCGATATTTATGGACCAGCGAAGGTGACGCGTTACTTAGCATTGTCGACATTGATCACACTGGTGCTGATCTCGTTTGCTACCTCACTTTGGGAGCTGGCATTGTGCGTTGCAGTTTTTGGCGCTTCGCTCGGAGCTCTGGATGTTTCGATGAATGGGTGGGGCGCAGAAATTGAACGACAGGGGTCGAAATCGATCATGTCATCATTGCACGCCTATTGGAGCCTATTTGCGGGTCTCGGAGGTGCTTTTGGTTTTGCGGCGATTCACTTCAATTTAACTGTATTGGAACATTTTGTGATCGTTGGCTTATTCATGGGTGTGCTTGCATTCCCGGCGTCGCGGGTGAATTGGGAAGAATCAACGCAAAAAGAGAACGCATGTGTGTTCGCCTGGCCAAAGAAACATCTGTTGTTCGTGGGGTTTTTGATGTTCGGTGCAGCCCTTGCTGAAGGAGCTGTTGCGGACTGGGCCGCCATTTTTGTCATCGATCGATTCAATATTACCGAAGCAATTGCGTTAAGTAGCTTTGTGATTTTCAGTTTCGCGATGTTTGTCAGTCGTATGTTCGCGGATGGTCTAGTTGATCGTTATGGAGCCGTCAGTGTCTGCTGTATCGGGGGATGCTTAGCAACCGTCGGGATCAGCATGATCTTACTTGTTCATGATTTTAGAGTCGCATTGATGGGGTTCTTACTACTTGGGCTAGGACTTGCACCGGTTTTTCCATTGGGGTGCGCGCGTGCTGCTAATGATTCTCATGTCACTCCCGGACAGGGTTTAGCGAGTGTAGCGACTTTAGGTTATGGCGGGATCATGCTAGGGCCAGCAGTGATTGGTTTTGCCACACAACATTTAGGGATTTTTTTCGGGTTTAGCTTGATTCTCTTCTGCGGTTTATACCAACTGTTTTTCTCGTGGAGTTTAAAAAACCCAACAGCGGATCAAGATGTTTAACCTCATGGCTCTTGATACAGGATGTTGCCGTCAATTCCAGCACCGTTGGTTACATTGCAACCCGCGGTATCGCATGGAGTCTGGGGTTGTTTGGCGGGCTAACTAGACGGTGCGGCGCACCGTCTATTCACGAAACTAAATCCAGGACCAGTTGCTGGTGCTGGGGTCCAGAGGGGTATCTGTTTCAGAAACGATACTCGCTTTTCTATGGAGCGTCGCGTCCCAAGTTGAACGATACTTCGCTTGCGCGTCCATTAAGGTCGCTTCCATGATCATGACTGCAATTCCAACGAATAATCCGATCATTTTGAAACCAGCGATCCGTCGAGATGTCTCGGATGTTGATCGTCTAAGAGTAGTTGAACGAGATCGTGATATCCGAGATTCGCAAAATCTCTGTTCGTCGCTTTTAGATGGTGTGCTGTGTTCATCGCAGCTTGCATCCTCCGAGCTTGGAGATAGGCATTGAAGAGATCAGCAAAAAAAGCGTTGACTGGCTTGATGAGTTTTGAAGCATCAAAAGTTGGTCGACGTAGCGGTGTGTCTGCGTACATTGAAGCGTTCCTTGTGAGAAATGACGGACATATGTAACTTTTGGTTACGAATTTATGTAGACGAAAGTATACATTATTGGTGCGCCGCATCAATCCTATTTTGAATTTTTCTGCTCTTGGCTGAGATCATCAGTTTTTGATGTATGAGGAAGACCTATGCAGATTTGTCGAGGGGGCGCTTGAAAAGCATTTTGACGACCTATTTGTCTGATTCACGGGAATTTTGAGTGAATTCAGGGAATGCATTAATGGGTGTGAACAGATGGTTCCAGACCGGCCTAGTGATCAGTAAGCCCTTAGAGCATCGAGTGTATTGAGACAACGATTCTCATGCTGAAAGATACTAGTCGGATTTTGTTAGGCACACGGACTGAACTGGATTCGATTCCATCGGCTATGGTGTCGGTTCTGTTGGCTGACCCATCTCAGAGTCATTCGCATCGTTGGATAATTGATATGCCCAAGGTCTGATTGTGTATCATCATCGATGACAACTTCGGGATATCGTCTGCTGACTCGCCTTCTCATGACTCGGTAATGTCTGAACTGAAATCTTATCGACCACCGCAATGATCATCGATTTGACAGTATTCCGTGAGCACAGAGATTTGCACCAATGACCAAGGACTCTTCCATATGACACTGAAGGACCAGTTCCGCTTTCTGATCGGCTACTTTTGGGTCGCCGATCGTTCCGATTTACGCTGGCGATTGATTGGTGCTTTGGTGTGCTTGTTTTTGGCTAAGTCGAGTAACTTGGCAACACCTTGGTTATTAGGGCAGACGGTCGACACCTTGGATCGAAATGAGGTGATGGATGTATGGCTTCTTGGCGCTCTCGGTTTGGTGTTTGCTTATGCGTTCAGTCGTTTGGCCGCGCTTGTCTTTTCTGAAGGCCGTGAGGTGTTATTTACCTCAGTCTCACAACATGCCATTCGGACATTGACCGGTCATGCATTTACGCATTTGCATCGGCTACCACTGCCTTTTCATCTATCACGACAAACGGGTTCGCTTGATCGATTAATCGAGCGTGGAACCAAAGCAGTCGATTTTTTGCTTCGTTATGTCGCCTTTAATGTCGGCCCAACACTCATTGAATTAGTCATCGTCTCGGGGATTGTCTGGCTATTATTTGGTGGGTCCTATGCGTTAGTGATCGGGCTTTCGATGCTCGCTTATATTATTTTGACTCTGCAAGTGACCACCTGGCGACTGCGCTTTCGGCGAACCATGAATGCCGCAGACAATAAGGTTGCAGGCCGTTTAGTCGATAGTTTTGTCAATATCGAGACAGTTCGGCTGTTTGGGAATGAAGACTATGAGTCACGGCGACTGGATGAGGGATTAGCGACCTACGAGACCGCGGCGAATCAGAGTCGGTTCTCGTTAATGCTCTTGAATTTAAGCCAAACGTTGGTCGTTTTAGCGGGAGTGACCACTGTCTTGGTGATGGCGGCGCTTGATGTGCAATCAGGGATCCTGACCGTTGGTGCATTTGTGACATTGAATACCTACATGCTGCAGGCCTTTCAGCCACTCAATTTCTTGGGAAGTGTGTATCGCGAAATCCGGCAGTCGTTAATCGATATGGAAAACTTATTTGAAGTGTTGTCTGAGCCTCAAGAATCTGAAGAGATTCGATTCGAGGCACTACCACAACGCTCAGATGTCGTCTTTTCGGCTATTCGATTTGGCTATCACGATGATCGAGAGATCTTGAAAGGGATCAGCTTAACAATTCCTGAAGGTCAAACCGTGGCTGTGGTGGGTGAAACAGGCAGCGGAAAGACCACCCTGGCTCGGCTTTTGTTGCGATTCTACGAGCCAAGCGAGGGAGTGATTACCATTGGTGGGCTGGATATTCGGCAGGTGTCGCGAGCCGTCTTACGGAGTCGGATCGGTGTGGTTCCTCAAGATACGGTCCTGTTTAACGAAACGTTGCGCTATAACATCAGTTATGGCCAGTTAGATGCCTCCGATGCAGAGCTCGAGGAAGCAGTGAAGACCGCCGGCCTTGAGTCCTTTGTGAATGCCTTGCCAGCGGGTTTAGAGACGGAAGTGGGCGCGCGCGGGCTGAAGCTTTCCGGTGGAGAGAAACAACGCGTGGCCATTGCGCGGGCTGTGTTGAAACAACCATCAATCATGGTGTTCGATGAAGCGACTTCATCGCTAGACACGACCACCGAGGCGGCCATTCAGGCGAATTTAGAACGCGTCGCCGCCAAACAAACGACCTTTGTGATTGCCCATCGGTTAAGTACGATTACGAAAGCTGACCAGATTTTAGTGCTATCCGATGGCAAGGTGGTCGAGCAAGGTCACCATCAAGCGTTGATCGGCCAAGGTGGTCTTTACGCGAAGCTATGGGAAGCCCAAAGCCAGGATGGTTGATCCAACACAACCGAGTCTTCAGAAAGTCACTAGAAGATCTGTCCTAACTGATCGTCAGTTGATTCACTGAATCCAACATCAAAGCGGCATGACCCTGCAGTCATGCCGCCGTTCGCTTTATTTCATCGTCGGCATAGAGAACTCAGCACCAGCACGCAAACCGGTCGGCCAGCGAGCAGTGATGGTTTTCATCCGTGTATAGAATCGAACACCATCGGGGCCGTGCATGTGCAACGGACCGAACAGACTCCGTTTCCAGCCGCCGAAACTATGGAAAGCCATGGGTACTGGAATCGGAACGTTGACGCCAATCATTCCCACCTGAATGGTTTCGGTGAACTGTCGCGCGGTATCACCATCGCGGGTAAAGATAGCAGTTCCGTTGCCGTACTCATGGTCATTGATCAGCTGTACGGCTTGTTCGTAGTTCTCTACACGGACGACGGAGAGGACAGGACCAAAGATCTCCTCATCGTAGATCCGCATGCCAGGTTTGACGTGATCAAACAGGGTTGGACCGACAAAGTAGCCATTCTCATGACCAGTCACTACAAAGTTTCGCCCGTCCACAACCAGAGTGGCTCCTTCTGAAACCCCTTGATCAATGTAGCCGAGGACTTTATCTGCGTGTTCACGGGTGACTAGCGGTCCCATATGTGGCTCATCGGCATTCATCCCAGAGCCAACTTGCATGGATTGGATTTCTGTTGTCAGGTCAGCGATGAGCTTATCAGCCACTTCATCACCGACACAGACAGCAACAGAGATTGCCATGCAGCGTTCGCCGGCAGATCCGTAGGCTGCGCCCATCAGTGAGTTGACCACCTGATTTGGGTCTGCATCTGGCATGATGACCATGTGGTTTTTGGCGCCACCGAGTGCTTGAACACGTTTTCCGTGAGCGCTGGCGGTCGAGTAGATGTATTCGGCGATCGGTGTGGATCCCACAAAGCTCACTGCCTGAATCCGTGGGTCGGTCAACAGCACATCAACGGATTCTTTATCGCCGTTGACGACGTTGAAGACACCATCAGGAAGCCCGGCTTCTTTGAGAAGTTCTGCCAAGCGCATCGGTGTGGACGGATCTTTTTCCGAGGGCTTCATGACAAAGGTGTTGCCGCACGCAATCGCCACGGGGAACATCCACATCGGCACCATGGCCGGGAAGTTAAAAGGACTGATCCCCGCACAGACACCCATGGGCATCATTTGGCTGTAACTGTCCACATCGCGGCCCACGTTGAGGCTGTGTTCACCTTTTAAAAGGTGCGGAATGCCGCAGGCGAATTCCACAACCTCGAGACCGCGGGTGAGTTCCCCTTTGGCGTCTGAGAAGACTTTGCCGTGTTCTGAGGTAATGAGTTCGGCCAGTTCATCGGCATGGCGTTCAATCAGCTCTTTAAACTTAAACATGATGCGTGCGCGATTCAGTGGCGTGACTTTACTCCAGGATGCAAAAGCCTCTTCGGCATTCGCGATGGCAGCACGTGTCTCGTCTGCCGAGGAGAGTGCAACACTGAACCGTGCCTCACCTGTTGCCGGATTGTAAACAGTCGCTGTGCGATCTGAGTGCGAACTCACTCGTTGGCCGCCAATAAAATTCCCTACTACCGTCATCGTGATCTCCCGATTCATGCTACTCGCGAATTAAACCGAATCAAAACTGTCGCTTCAAGAGCAAATAGTTGCTTTTTGATACAACAAAAATGATATATCTTGTGGAGATGAAACACCGATCCATGAATTGGGAAGACGCCCGTTATTTTCTGACAGTCGCCAGAGCCGGACAGTTGGGTAAAGCTGCTGAGCAGTTAGGGATTTCCGTGATGACTTTGTCACGACATCTCAATCAATTACAGCGACGCGTTGGGGCCACGTTGCTCACTCGGCATAGTAAAGGCATGCAGTTAACCGATGAAGGCAGTCGATTGGTTGATTATCTCGAACGGGCAGAAGCCGAGATTGAGGCATCAGGTTCCATTTTTGAACAACAGGGGATGTCGGTTTCCGGGACGGTCCGTGTTGCTGCTCCTGAAGGCTTCGCGCTGAAAGTGCTGACACCGCAGTTGGGACGTTTATTCGATCGGCATCCGGATGTCGTCGTTGAGATTGTGCCGCAAACCCCGGGATTTTCCCTATCACGTCGTGAAGCCGATATTGCCGTCATGGTGGGTCGACCAGAAGAATCTCGTCTGCAGTTTGAGAGTCTTGGAACCTATGGATTGGGGCTCTATGCGAGCGACGAGTATTGTCAACGATACGGTGTGCCAGGCTCGATTGATGCGTTGGGTGAGCATCGCTTGATCGGCTATGTTGAAGATCTGTTATTCAGTGCACGGTTAAACCTCGCGCGAACCGTCTGGAATGACTGGCAATCGAATCTCGCGATTTATTCACCGATCGGTCAAGTCGAAGCCGTACGCTCAGGGCTTGGCATTGGGGTGTTGCATGAATTTTTATTAAAGGATCTCCCCCCCTTAGTGGCGGTTTTGCCGGAATTACGATTGAGTCGCGAATTCTTCTTAGTTTTTCATCCCACCACTGAGCGGATTCCGAGAATCCAGGCGGTACTCGAGTTGTTGCGCGGATTGCGGGGATCGCTCTGTTAAGAGTTTGACTACCGGTTGGAGAAACAAGGAGGTAGACTCTGGTCTCTTTGGCCATTAATCACAATCCATGTCAGATACTGCCTCGCAAACCATCGATACTGCTTGGGATACCTTGTTTTCTGCGCTCGACTATGACGAGGGTAATCAACAGGCACGTTGGGCGGAAGAGGTCGAGCGTCGCCTCAAAGAGAATGGCCTGACCTATCAGGCGCATACTTCCAAGCATCATCAAAACCGCCAGGGCCAACTTGATGTGGTTCCCTATTTGATGAATGAGTCGACCTTTGAGCATTTAGCGCGCGGATTGTCGCAGCGGATGCGGTTTTTCGAAGCGTTATTGAGTGATATCTACGGGGAACGGCATTTACTGGCGGATGGTTCGATTCCAGCGGATTTACTGTTTGCCAATCCAGATTATCTGATCGAAGCCCACGGACTGAATCCACAAACTCCTTGGGTCAGCTTTTTGGCGCATGATTTAGTGCGCGATGCGAGCGGTCAGTGGTTTGTCCTCGGGCAAAGTACTCGTGCTCCGGCGGGCCTTGGCTACGTTCTTGAGCGTCGTCTGATCATGTCGCGGGTCATGGGCTATTTATTACGCCGCATGTCGGTCAAGCGTTTATCTGGGTTTTTCAGAACGTTACGACAGTTTTTGCGCGCCGACAGTCGCGATCAGGATTTATCGATTTTGCTGACTCCCGGTCAATCCGTTGAAAGCTATTTTGAGCACGCATTTTTAGCCAACCATTTGGATTTTACATTGGCCGAGGGCGACGACCTGACAGTCCGTGGTAATCGGTTGATGTTGAAGACCTTAAGTGGTTTGCGTCCGGTTTCTGGGGTGCTGCGTCGAGTGACAGATCAAGATATTGATCCCTTGGAATTAAATGGCTTCAGCCGACAAGGAACACCAGGGTTAATGGACGCTGTCCGCCGTGGCGGCGTGCGCATGGCGAATGTACCGGGTTCTGGAGTGATCGATTCACCATTATGGATGGGGCGGCTCGAAGGTCTGTGCCAAAAGCTGTTGGGTGAAGATCTCATTTTGAAAACCCTTCCGGCTCTGTGGTTGGGTGATCCCGATGAGCATGAGGAATTTGAGTCACTGTGGCCTGATGTCTTGGTCCGTCATGCGTCGGCATTTCCAGCCGGCGAGTCGTTTGTGGTTCGGGATCTTCCAGATGCCGAGCGTCAAGTCCTGAAAGCACGCATTGATGCCGATCGACCGAGTTGGGTTGCCTGGCAGGCGATTGCTTTAGAAACCGTGCCAGTCGCAGAAGGGACAGCCCGAGGTGAAGCCCATGCCGTCTTGCGGATGTATACCGCTCAGTCACAAGATCAAAAAGTGGATGTGATGCCGGGTGGACTGGCCTCGTGTAACCATGATGCCTCTTGGGCGCAACTGCGGCCGAACACTCCCGAGCGATACAAAGACCTGTGGGTGATGGGCATGGAGCCTGACAATCAGTTGTCGATGTTTGCGGAGATGGATGCCCCGACGCTTGGTCCCGTCGATCAATCCATGACCCCGAGCAGGGTCGCTGATGCGATGTTTTGGCTCGGGCGCTATGTGGAGCGAGCCGATGGTCTGACTCGATTGGTCCGTGAGGTCTTAGCTGGCGCCATTGATACCCGTACGGAGCGTCAGCAGGCTGCGTTGTGGTTACTGGGGTCTCAATTCCAAACCGAGACGCTGAATTTTGAGAATGCTGCCGCCGAGATCCATCAACTGGTATTCATGCGGACTGCCGTTGGCGGGTTGAGTGAGTTGATCAATGCCATCATGCGAAACGCTCGGGCAACCCCTGACTTTTTGAGTGACGATGCCTGGCGTGCTTTGGTGAATCTTGAACAAATGATCGAACGAATCGGCTGGATGAAACACGCTGATGCGGGTCGATTATTGGATCAGGTGGATGCGATCCTCATGCAGTTGGCAACTTTCTCTGGACTCAATAATGACACCATGAGTCGAACCTTCGCGCATCGCTTTATGGATATCGGACGACATCTGGAGCGGGCGAGTAAAACACTGATGTTATTGAATTACGCGTTTCAGAGTCTGAAACCACAGGACATCAATCAGTGGGAATTGATTTTGGAAGTGACCGATACGGTGATGACCTATCGGCGCCGATACCGGACACGGCTGCATCCGACTGCGATCTTGGATTTGCTACTGCTTGATACAGAAACACCCAGAGCCATTGGGTATTTAGCTCAGCGATTGGAGCATTTGGTGCAGGGATTACCGGTGCAACAGTTGGTCGGGCGGAAGACTCAACTCCAGCAGTTGGCGTTTCGGATTCATGCGAATCTTCAGATGTCGCAAACCGATGATCTGATGACGATTCAGGGATCCCCAAAGAAACCCTTATTCGACACGCTAGACCAACAAATTGACATCTTATCGAGCCTCAGTGAGGCCATTACTCTGGCGTATTTCAGTCATGCCGATGTGCCACAACATCTCGTGAAGGTGAGCTGATGCGGTATCGAGTCAGACATCGTAACCGTTACCAGTACGTGCATCCGGTGAGTTTAAGTCACAGCCACGCCACCTTATTGCCTCGGGATACGCTCAACCAGCAGGTTCTCAGTGCGCGCTTGACGATTCTGCCGGGAACTGACGATGTGCATGAGCGCCAAGATTTGTTTGGAAATCGTGTGTCACGGTTTTCGATTGAAGAGGTCCATACTGAACTCAATGTGTTGGCTGAATCCGAGGTTGAAGTTCGATCCAATCGTGTCGACTTGAGCCGAGACCCTGATATCACTGATCAATCAGGGATCCCGGCGAAGACCCGCTTATACTGTCGGCCGAGCCTCTATGTGCCGATTGGCATCCCGGAGATTCAGCAGTTCGCTGATCAATGTTTCACTGACGGTTGTGGTCTCATTGAAGGGACGCGCGCGCTCAATGAGCGCATTTTTCATGAATTTGTGTATGACCAACATTTCAGTGATGTCGAAACCCCGGTTGGGTTGGTGTTATCTGAGAGACGTGGTGTTTGTCAGGATTTCGCCCATTTGATGCTCGCTTGTCTGCGGTCGAAAGGGATAGCCTCTCGCTATGTGTCTGGATATCTCGAGACGGATCCGCCGGCGGGCCAACCCAAATTGATGGGTGCCGATGCCTCTCATGCTTGGGTCAGTGTGTTTGTGCCAGGGACTGGCTGGATCGATTTTGATCCTACCAATGGTCTGTTACCCTCTGATCGCCATGTGACTCTCGCTTGGGGTCGTGATTACGCCGATGTGGTTCCCCTGAAAGGACTAATGACCGGTGGCGGCCAACATGCCCTGGAAGTCTCAGTGGATGTGACGCCTCTCGAATAAATTCCTCGATCAGTTTTTAGAGCGGGTGAACATGGATGAGTGGCCTGTAGTGCGCGCTTGGATCGCTTGATGCAATGCCAAGGTTCGCTCTGCCTCCTCAACGTGTAAATTTTCGACCAACTGTCCATCTAACACACAAAGTCCTTCACCTGCCGCCAAGGCTTTGCGCCATGCGTCTAAAATCGATCTCGCCCGCTCGATCGCGTCACTTGATGGTGCAAATACATCGTTTGCTGTGTGGATTTGTGAGGGATGAATCAAGGTCTTTCCATCAAAACCAAGGCTGCGACCATGCTCACACTGAAGTTGGTAGAGCTCTGGATGATCAAGGTCTAAGCACACGCCATCCAAGACATCGATGTTCGCTTCTCGTGCCGCTAACACACAGTGCGAGAGCGCATGAATGAGACCCTCTCGCCCAATGGAGGGTGGGACGCGAAGACATTTGGCAAGGTCTGAGGTGCCGATCAATAAGGCTCCAACCCGAGGGTGCGCAGAACAGAGTGCGCGGGCATTGAGCACTCCTTTTGGTGTTTCTGCCATTAACCAAAGTTCTACATCGGGACGATAGCCAAGGGCGTCCATCTGCTCGCCGAGCGTGAAGACATCCTCGGCCGACTCCGCTTTGGGGACGACTAAGGCATCCAGTGCAACCTGATGGAAGGCGAACAGATCGTCAGCCATCCATTCGGTACCAAAGCCATTGAGGCGAATGGCGATTTCTCTGGGGTCAAATCCGCCGTCGATGAGTGCCGCTTGTGCCGTGGATCGTGCTCTCAGTTTCGTATCAGGGGCGACTGCGTCTTCCAGATCTAGAATGACCACATCACAGTCGAGTGTTTTTGCTTTCGCAATGGCTCGCTCATTGTGGCCAGGCATGAAGAGTGCGCTACGACGAGGGGTCATGATCGATCCTTATGGAGAGGGGTTGGGTTGGCTGACATGGATCGCCTCGATCCCCTCTAAGAGTTCTTGCGATAACACCAAGCGATGCGTGTCAATATTTTCTTTCAGCTGCTCTAAGGAAGTCGCGCCGATAATATTGGAGGTCAGGAACGGCCGAGAGGTCACGAAGGCGAGCGCCATTTCCGTCAGCGTCAAGCCGTGCGCTTTCGCGAGTTGCGCATAGGCTTCTGTTGCGCGTGTGGCCTCCGGATTGGAATATCGACTGAAACGGTCAAAGAGTGTCAGGCGAGCACCCGCTGGACGCGCACCCTCTAAATATTTTCCGGATAACACCCCAAAAGCGAGAGGCGAGTAGGCCAAGAGTCCGACCGATTCCCGATGCGCAATTTCCGCTAATCCGATTTCGAAGGTGCGATTGAGAAGTGAGTAGGGATTTTGAATAGAGGCAACAACGGGAAGACCTTCACGTCGAGCGATCTCTAAAAAGGTCATCACACCCCAGGGTGTTTCGTTGGACAGACCGATCGCGCGGACTTTACCGCTGACCACCAATGACTCGAGCGCGGTCAGAATGTCATCAATCGGAGTTTCCTCCGCGTCTTGGTCGTGAGTGTATCCGAGTTGGCCAAAAAAATTGGTTCGACGATCAGGCCAATGCAGTTGATAGAGGTCCACGTAATCGGTCTGTAATCGAGCTAAGGATGCATCAATTGCTTCGTCGAGATGCGCTTTGGTGTGTCTTGGTCCACCCCGAAAATAGTTAACCCACTCCCCTGGACCACAGGCTTTGGTGGCGAGGATCAAATCGTCACGCCGGCTGCGCTGTTGCAACCAGGTCCCAATATACTCTTCGGTCCGACCTTGCGTTTCCGCTTTGGGCGGAACCGGGTAGAGCTCTGCGGCATCAATGAAATTCACGCCACGTTCATCACAGGCATAGCTGAGCTGCTGGTGAGCCTCGGCTTCAGTATTCTGTTCACCCCAGGTCATGGTGCCGAGACAGATCGAGGTCACATCAATGCCGGTGTGTCCGAGCGGGCGTTTTTCAATCATGGTTCGCTTCTCCAAAATGATTGGGTGACATTATTGAGCATCCATTCGCCTCAAGGCTTCATTTAAGGTGGCGGGGCTACATCCAAAATTCAAGCGAACAGCAGTCTCTGATCCGAAGGGTTTGCCTGGTGACAGTCGCACGCCGCGTTTGGCAAAGTGTTCAGTGATATCGGTTCGCTGATGCGACTCAATCCATGCCAAAAATGTCGCATGACCGGTGGTGACTTCAAATTCTGGATGTTGAGCCGCCCAGTCGAGCACCGTTTGGCGATTGGTTCGAAGGGCGTCTAGGAGCTCATGATGCCAGTCCCAGCCATCACGGAGGCAGGATTCGGTGACTGCATAGGCTAAAGGTGTGACATGCGGCATGGCGATTTGTGTGTCCAAAAACCGTTGGCGCGTGACGGGTTCGGGAATGATGGCGACGGCGCAACCGAAGCCCGCAACATTAAAGGTTTTCGTGGCAGCCATCAGTGTGATGGTGGGCTGAGTGGTTGGGGCCATGCGACCGAGAGGGATGTGTTGGTTGTCATCGAGAATCAAATCCGCCCAAATTTCATCACTGACAATCAGACTGCCATGGCTTGCGCCGATGCGAACCAATTGGTGGATTTGATCACTTGAATACACGGTTCCGCCTGGGTTCTGAGGGTTGCACCATAAAATGGCTGCAGGTGCCTTCAGTGCCTGTAATTGATCATCCATGTCATTAAACGACGGTTCGAGTCCCCCTGCTTGACGATGGAGTCTGACCGGATGATGGGTGCGTTGTTCGATCCGAGGGACAGTTTGAAAATAAGGATAGGCTGGACTTGGTGCAAGCACATGCCGGATGTCTGGGTGGGCCATCAGTGAAAACCGCATCCCGGGTACGACGCCCGCGATGGGAACAATCCAGTCGGGATCGATGTCCCAGTCGTGTCGAGCCTGAAGGTGTGTCACCCAGGCATCGCGGAAGTGTTTTGGCTCAGATCCGTAACCAAAAATTCCGTGCGCGATACTCGCCTCAATGGTTGTGGTGACGCATGGCGGAGGCGCGCAATCCATATCAGCCACCCACAGTGGGAGTTCCCGTTCAGGGAAACTTGACCACTTCAGGCTATGAAATGCCCGTCGCTCAGTTGGATTTGGATGCCAGTGCATGCGGTGATTGCCTTAATGCCAGAATGAGACCGGTTGCGATGAGTCCACCGGCAACCCAATGATGATAAGACAGCGATTCGTTCAGAAACAGCGAGGCTAAGAGAACGCCGTAAAACGGCATCAAATGGATGTATTGGCCTGCGACCTGCGCTCCCAATTGACCGACGCCATAGTTCCAGCACACATAAGCGCCAAGTGACGCGAAGATGGCGACATAGCCGACCGCGTAGAGTGTATCGAGTGTCATCGGCAGGGGCGCTTCATCCAGCGGATTGATCGCTAACAATAGTCCGTTGAAACAGACGCCAAAGAGCACGATGTAGGCTAAAAATCCAAGACCTGACAAATCACTGGGTTTCTTTCGGAGGGTCAATGAGTACAGAGCCCAGCCGATGGATGAGCTCATCACCCATAAATCACCCGGATTGACGGTCAGCCTCTGAGATTGTCCACTGAAAATCAGAAAACTGACACCCAACAATGAGACCAAAATGCCAAGCCCGCGTCGGAGGGTCAGGGAGTCGTCGTAAAACAGAACACCAAAGAGCACGATCCAAACGGGAATCGATGAGTTGATCAAGAGCGCATTGGTGGCTTCAGTGTCACGAAGGCCCAGATACAGGAGTACGTTAAAACTCGCGACTGAGAGCAGTGCCAGCACCGTCAAGATCGGTAGATGATTCAAGATGATGGGAAGTTCTTGACGAACCCTTGAGTAGGCAAAGGGCGCAAGTAAACATAAAGCCAGTAACCATCGATAAAACGACATGGTGATGGCGCCTAACTCCGCAGAAAAAGCCCGGCCGACGATGAAATTACCCGCCCAAAATAAGGGCGGAAGTAATAACACCAAATAGGGCCAGGAACGCCCCATTAATCCGCGAGTCGACGGTATTTGACGCGTGTTGGGATCATATCTCCGCCTAAGCGTTTCTTCCGATCGTCTTCGTATTCGCTGTAGTTGCCTTCAAAGAAGGTGACCTGAGATTCGCCTTCATAGGCCAGAATGTGGGTCGCGATTCGATCCAAGAACCAACGATCGTGCGAGATCACCATCACTGTACCTGGGAAGGCTAATAGTGCCTCTTCAAGCGCGCGTAAAGTTTCCACATCCAAATCGTTGGTCGGCTCGTCAAGCAGTAGGACGTTACCACCTTGTTTGAGTGTTTTTGCCAGATGGAGTCGGTTCCGTTCACCACCTGAGAGGTCTTTCACGAACTTTTGCTGATCACCACCTTTGAAATTGAATCGACCCAAATAGGCGCGACTTGGGATGGTGTAATTGCCTACGGTGATGTTGTCTTGCTCATCGGAGACTTCAGCCCAGACGGTTTTGGACCCATCGAGGGTATCGCGAGACTGATCAACAAAGGCCAATTGGACGGTATCGCCCAATTCCACCGTTCCCGAATCGGGCGTTTCTTGTCCGATGATCATCTTAAACAGCGTGGATTTACCCGCACCGTTACCACCAATGACACCAACAATCGCCCCGGCGGGGACAGAGAAGCTCAAATCGTCAATCAGCATTTTGTCATCAAACGCCTTGTTGACATGATTAAACTCAATCACCTTGTCACCCAAGCGAGGTCCAGGCGGAATATAGATTTCCTGAGTCTCATTGCGCTTTTGAGTGTCTTGGCTTTGCAATTCTTCAAAGGCTTTGAGTCGAGACTTGGATTTCGCCTGACGTCCTTTGGCATTTTGCCGAACCCATTCCAGCTCGCTTTTAATCGTTTTCTGACGAGCATCTTCCGTTTTTTGTTCTTGCTCAAGACGTTTTTCTTTAGCGTCTAACCAAGTGGAATAGTTGCCTTCAAACGGAATGCCGCGACCGCGATCTAGCTCGAGAATCCAACCGGCTGCATTGTCTAAGAAGTAGCGATCGTGCGTGACTGCCACGACAGTGCCATCAAAATCGACTAAGAAGTGCTCAAGCCAAGCCACTGATTCTGCATCTAAGTGGTTGGTGGGTTCATCGAGCAACAACATGTCGGGTTTTTGCAATAACAGGCGGCACAGTGCGACTCGACGTTTTTCACCACCAGAGAGGTTCTCAATGCTTGCATCCCAAGGGGGGAGACGCAGTGCGTCTGCGGCTTGCTCCAGCATCCGATCGAGCTCCCAACCATTCACTGAGTCGATTTGGTTTTGAAGCTCACCTTGCTCCATCAACAGGTCATTCATTTCGTCGTCGGACATGGGTTCAGCGAAAGCCGCCGAGATCTCATCAAAACGGGTCAGCAATTGTTTGATCTCACCAACCCCTTCTTCGACTGCATCGCGGACGGTTTGTGTTGGATCGAGCTGTGGCTCCTGTGGCAGGTAACCGACGTTGATCCCTGGCTGTGGCCTCGCTTCGCCGTCAATCTCTGTGTCGGTGCCAGCCATGATTTTTAAGAGGGTCGACTTCCCTGAGCCATTGAGACCCAGAACACCAATCTTGGCGCCTGGGAAGAAGGAGAGAGAGATATCTTTTAAGATTTCACGTTTCGGGGGAACAATTTTGCTGACCCGATTCATCGTATATACGAACTGTGCCATACGAAATAAAGCCTTTGGTGTAATTGAATTGAACTATTTGGGTTAGTGTGCCAGAAATTTGCTGCACGATGAGTCTGATGCTTTATTTCTTTAGATTTCTGGTTTGAAAATACGATGGATCACGGTGGAAAGAAGGATTCCCACAGTCAAGGCAACTCCTGTAGTCATTGAAATAGGATTTCCGTGCAATCCGAAACGGATCAACTCAACCAAATGAGTGAAGGGGTTAAATGAGCTTAGCCAGAAGAGAACCTCGCTCGATTCCTCAATTTGCCAAAGCGGATAGAGGGAACTGGACAAAAAGAAGCAAGGAAAGATGACAAAATTCATCACCCCTGCAAAGTTTTCGAGGCTTTGAATGTGGCTGGCGAGGATCAGGCCAGCAAGCGCCAAGATGTAAGCACTTACCGCGATCGCAGGCAGCGCTTCGACTAAACCAAAGGACGGAATCTGTACGTCGAACGCCATGGCGATCAGTAAGAACAAGTAAACTTGCACGATGGATACGAGTGATGTTCCGATGAGTTTATAAATCAAAATAGTACGTCGAGGTAGCGGGGCTGTCATGAGGACCTTCATAGCGCCTGCCTCTCGGTCATAAACCATCGCCAATGACGAGGACATACCATTGAATAAACACACCATGCCGACGAGACCCGGAATCACATAAAGATCGTAGGTGATATAGGTGCTGTAGGGCGGTTGAATGGCAATTCCGAGTGTGCTCTTGAATCCTGCGGCAAAGACAAGTAGCCAAAAAAGTGGTCGTACCAGCGCTGACAACAATCGTGATCGCTGTGTGATGAATCGAGCAAACTCACGGTGGATGATAACGATAAAAGCGATCGCATATTTGTTCATTAGTGTGGCACAACTTCATGATACGTTTGCAACAGAGTTTCGGGCGAACCACAGAGCCCGGTAAAGCGGATTTTGCCTTGATTGAGTATCACAAGATCATCATCGGATCTCAATTCGTCGGTCACATGAGTGCACCAGAGGATGCCTAAGTCTTGCTCTTGAACTAATCGATGAAGCTCATCGGATAGTTGTCTGCGAGAATTGATATCGAGTCCGACCGATGGCTCATCAAGTAATAACCAATCCGGTTGGTGAATCAAAGCTCGGGCGATTTCAATCCGACGACGCTCACCGCCACTCATTGTTCGGATTGGGCGTTTTAACGTATCCGCACAGTTGAATAGGGCGGTGACTCGCTGAATGGCGTCACCAGCAGCTTGACCCCAGAGCCCATGAAGTCCAGCAGAATAACGCAGATTGTCGAGCCCAGTTCTGCCCATATCTAGCGTTTGTTCTTGAAAGACGAAACCGATCTTCTGGAAGAGATGTGACATTTCCTCCGTGACAGGAGTGTGATCGAGATGATAAGACCCACTTTGTCGTTTGATGAGACCTGCTAAGAGTTTGAAGACGGTGGATTTACCAGCTCCATTCGGTCCAAGAAGTGCCGTGACCGTCCCCGATGGTATAGAGATAGAAAATTGATCTAAGGCGCATCGTTTGCCGTAATGATGGGTGATGTCATTAACAGATAAAAGCATAGCGAAGCTCAGTTAGGTCATCAGAGTGAAGCCTGTGCTTTTTAATGTCATCCGTTTGATCAATCTGCATCAAGTTCATTCCTGACCAACCGTAGAGGTATAGGCGTTCATGCGGATTGTTCAAGCATTGGGTCGGTAAGTGATCGCGGCATCACCAGGCTCATCACTGATTTCGATAGTTTCAACGAGATTAATCGGATGAGCTTTGGAGCAAACGGGGTCAGCTGCTGATGCATCACCAAGAATGGCAAGCGCTTGGCAACGGCACCCTGCAAAATCAATCTCTTTTCGATCGCAGGATTGGCAAATCTCAGGCATCCATGCATCACCTCGATATGCATTAAATGCGTTGGATTCGTACCACACATGATGGAGTGAATCTGTGGTGACGTTGGGAAATGCCAAGTGGGTGAGTGTTGTTGCGTTGTGACAGGGAAGAACAGAGCCATCCGGAGCCACAATCAGAGCGACACGACCCCAACCATTCATGCATGATTTGGGGTATTCCGCATAGTGATCAACCGGAACATAGTCGATTAAAAGTTGCCCTTGAAGTTTGAGTCGGGTCTCAGCAACAATTTGATTCGTTTTGTCTGACTGTTCTTGTGTCGGCATCAACGCTTGCTTGTTCAATGAAGCCCAGCCGTGATATTGCACATTGGCGATCTCGAGCCGCCTCGCACCCAATTGTTGGGCCAGTTCGATGGTTTCTGGCAAGCGGTCAAGATTGAGACGATGCATCACCGCATTGATGGTCAGTGGCACGCCGATCTCAGTAACCCAGTTGGCGAATTCGAGTTTACGTTCGAGGCTTTGATTGAGGTTACTAATCAATTTGGCACCGTCGGAGTCTACGTCTTGTAACGACAACTGGATGTGATCACAGCCTGCGTCAACCAAATCGTCCAGTCGCCTTTTGGTGATTCCAATTCCTGAAGTAATCAGATTGACGTAAAGGTCCGCGTCTCGTGCTGCCCGGATCAATTCGGTGAGGTCGCGCCGTACCGCAGGCTCGCCGCCAGAAATACTGACTTGAAGTACCCCCAGATCGGCTGCTTCTTTGAACACTCGTGCCCAGTCATCTGTAGAAATTTCGACATCTTTTTTGATCAGTTCTGTCGGATTTGAACAATAAGGGCATTGCAATGGGCAGCGATGCGTCACTTCTGCGAGCAAAACTTGAGGTGCTGGAATAGTGATTGTTGTCATATGCTCAGGACTCGTCTTAGCATCATCGATGTGCAAAATTCTGCGACATCCTGTGAAATATCTTGCGGGTTGACCTCAAACTGTTGAGCTAATCGATCAACGATCTCAGTGATGCTCGAAGCTCCATCAATCTGGTTCATGATTGCTGTTCCAGTTTGATTCAAGTCAATGAGCATCTCCGGTCCTAAGACGACGTGTCGTTCCCGTACGGTGTCATGTTTGAGTCGAACGCCTCGCTCAAATTTCGGAATGGCTGAGGTGGCAACAAGTTGAACGCTCATGCACTTTGACTCAATAGTCCGACCTGCGTGCTCGGATCCCACGCACCTGGGGGGATGGTTCCGCCAAGATGATAGGCCGACGCGACTGCATCAAGCATCGCCCATAGCATGCTGCACTTAAATTCCAATGCCTTCAGGCAACGGTCTTGGTCGTCGCGAGTTTGGGCATGTTGATCGATGTAATCCAATGCCCAGTTTGAGTCACGATTGGCTTGTGCTTTTCGGTACGAGAAATACGTTAAGCTCTCTTCCGTAATGAAATCATAGTTCTTGAGCATGCCCTGAACACGTTCGGCAATAATATTCGGCGAGAACAATTCTGTGAGCGAGGAGGCAACAGCCTCCAGCACCGTTTGTTTTTGAACAAAGGTGAGATAAGCGTTTGATGCGAATTGCGTGGCTGGTAACGCGCCCTGCATTGACATCACGTACTCTTTACTAAAGCCAAGTTGGCTTGTTAATGCCAACCAGCGACGGAGACCACCCTCTGGATGGTCATCGATTTCTCCATCATGATCAACAATGCGTTGACGCCATTCTCGGCGGTCTTCGATGTCATCGATTCGAGCCATAATCAATGCATCTTTCACGGGGATGATCCTTTGGTAACAAAAACGGTTAAGCGCCCAGGCGCGGATCTCATCAATTGAGCACTGCCCTTGGTACATCCGATGATGATAGGGATGGTTGTTGTGATACTGCTCAGCACCGATGGCTCTGACTTCTGCTTCAAATTGTTCGCGCGAGAGTTTTGTTGTCATATCTGAAGTACCAATCCGTCGTGACAAATATCCCAGCCAGCACTTTGGATGCGTCGATACGCATCTGACTCAGGATCCCATATTGGGTTTGAATTGTTGATGTGAAAAAACCGTTTTGTTTGGAGTGGGCACTCGGCGAGCCGAGCGAGTGGGCCGTCGGAACCGGAAATCGGTAGGTGTCCCATGCGGCGACCGGTTTTATTTCCAAGCCCGAGTTTCGGCATCTCGTCATCTTCAAATACTGTCCCGTCAAACAACAAATGGTCTGCTGTTTGAATCCGTTCAAGAAGGGGTTGATCGATGGCTGCGCAGCTGGAAATGACCAGCGTTTTCCCAGTTTCGGTTCGAATTTCAATGCCACTAGTAAATCCAAGATCACCAGACTCAATGCCTAGCCGATCTTCCAAGTACAGAGGCGCTTTGCCGGCGACAGTGAATATTTCGATGTCTAAGCCTGGCAGTGGAGTAATAGTTTCTTGAGTCTCTAGGGGATGCTGCCGTACGAATTCAGGATCGAGTACGGCGAAAATGGAGTTCTCATTGAGGATTTCAAGAACCTTGGTTGGGCCATAAATATCGAACGCTTGCTTCTCCCTGAGATTGAGGAGGCCTGCAACGTTATCGACATCTGCGTTGGTGACAATTACTGCTTGAATTGGCGAGTTCCGCACACCATCGGTGTGCGTTGAGCTTGGATGCAGTTGTGGCGTTTCTAGAATCTGTTGCCGTAAATCTGGTGACGCATTGATCACCACATACCCCAATTCCGGATCGCCAATTGCCACACTCGCTTGCGTTTGAGCTGTATGACTGCCTTGCCAAACGTGATGGCTCTGACCGCCCGCGCAGTTCCACTGAGGGAGCCCGCCTCCTGCCGCAGCACCAAGAACAATTAATTCCAAGCCACACCTATTCTTGTTGGTATTTAGGTAGTTGTAGGGTGAAAACTCAGAGAGGCGAAAGCCCCTCTGAGAACCGCTCAGAACAGAGGACGGTCGCCTTCTGCTGGAGCATACATATTGATTTCACAACCGCACGACATTTCGATTGCTAC
>OCRN01000033.1_pt1 | contig 25685 bp, 31 predicted proteins | sample 1534761 | NCBI WGS metagenome assembly OCRN01 (sample SAMEA3275602, study PRJEB22092) | marine metagenome | biome: ENVO:01000047 "MEDITTEREAN SEA BIOME"; feature: ENVO:00002042, "SURFACE WATER"; material: ENVO:00002010, "SEA WATER" | collected 2014-06-21T10:50:00+00 | depth 0 m | reverse complement strand
AATTACAAAATAAAAAGTCAGAAACTATCCAAACAAATATTAAAGCAAAAAAATACCTTCCTCTATCGGTTCGTCAAGAACGACCAAAAGCAATTGCTTGGTTAATTCGGGAATATGGCAAAATAATGACGGATACCCAAATCGCAAAACTTACTAGTTCCACAAAGCCAACCGTGGCTAATATTCGTGCAGGCAATCAATCTCAACCCATAACAGAGTTTCGCAACCCTATGGATTTAGGTCTTTGTACTTACGAAGAATTAGAGCAATTAGTGGAAAAAGGTCAGCGTAAAGCAGATAAAGAACAAAAAGCGAAAGAAAAAGAAAAAGCCGCTCAAGCTGCGGCGACTAGTTCAACTACGGTTTCCTAAAGAACAAATAAACATCTCCTAGGCGAATTCCAAATTTTTTCATGGTTGCTTTATTAAAGACATTTTTCTCATCTTGCATAATCAGCCAATCATCAAACTGAACATTAAGAATTCCATCCCCATATTTTAATTTTAAGGTATAATGCCAGTTAATAGCGTTACCTGAACGTTCTCCTTGAGCGACACCAACAATATCGGAGGACTGCCCTTCATAGGTTTTTTCTCCTGTTTTGGTAATCTCCCAGCGTCGAAATTCCTCTTCCCCATTATCATATAGGAAAGTCTCATTGAGGATAAACAAATCTCCCTCTTGTATGCCTTCCATATCAACGGTGAATTGACGTTTTACTTTTCCAAAACGATCGATAAACAAACCCGAGGCTGAAGTTTTTCCTAGGAAATACTCCTCCAATTTAAATTCTGGTTTTTTTTCAGCAAAGTCTTCAAGTTTCATGGTTGAACATCCTTGGATCAACAAAAGCAAAATTCCAAATATTAAACTTTTTTTGATCATGTACTCAACTTGAATACGAACACTTTTAGAACTAGATCTATGTAACTATTTTTTATTTAAAAAAGGGGTGTTTTTTATAGGATAAAATTTTTTGAAAATTTATTTCTTACTAAAGTCAATTTGATAAACATCAATCGTTTTTGCTTTAAAACCACCTGAACAATAGGATAGATAAAAATTCCACATTCTTTTAAAGTCATCAGAGTAGCCTAAATTTTTAATTTGCTTCCATTTATGATTAAAATTTTCTCGCCATAACTCAAGGGTTTGATGGTAACTATCAGCCATTTGATTTTTCACAAAAAAACCTAGTTTATTTTCCTGTGCGATTTGCTGCAATTTTTGAGGGCTTGGTAGCATCCCTCCAGGGAAAATATACTTTTGAATAAAGTCAATTTTTTTAGAATACCGTTCGAAAAATCCATCAAAGATCACAATGGTTTGCATTGAAAAAATACCTTGGGGTTTAAGAAGCTCTTTAACTTTATCAAAATAGGTTTGCCAGTATTGGATACCCACGGCTTCAAACATTTCGATAGAATAAATTCTTGAGTATTGACCTTGATGTTCTCGATAGTCTCGATAAATCACTCGCATTCGGTCCTTTAATCCTAGTTCTTGGATTTTTGAATGGACGAAATTGTACTGCTCTTGGGAAATTGTTAACGTATCAACACTAATTGTGGGAAACTTCGACAGCAAATAAAATGCAAAACTCCCCCATCCTGATCCAATTTCTAAAATACGGTCTCCTGGTTGGGGCTCATTTCCTTTTATTAAACTTGCAAATTTGTTTTCTTGGGCTTGAGAGAGGGTTTCTTGCCCTGATTTAAAATATCCCGAAGAATATGTCAAAGTATCATCTAACCATTCTTCATAAAATTTATTTCCCAAATCATAATGGGCATGAATATTTTTCTTACTTTGCTTGACTGAATTTTCTGTCTGATGAGCATAAGATCGAGAAAGATAACGATATAGTGGAGAACCGCTCATCTCCCCTCCAAAGGCCTTTTCATTCATAGCTCCAAACTCTAGAAATTTACTTAAATCATCAGCTTCAAATTTTTGTTTGATGTAAGCTTCTCCAAGCCCGACTGATCCTCGAAAATAAAGGTCCCATAACATGCTTAGCTTATGAATAGTCAAAAAAACTGTTGGTCCTTCTTGACTGCCTTGGAATTGATATTTTTTTCCTTTGACGTCTAAGTGAAGAGTTCCATAGATAATTTTTGAGCAAACTTGTCGTATATAGCGGTCAATAACCAATCCCTTAATCCTCCAAAATTAATCTAAGTATAGTTTATCTTTGATGCGTTTGGAATATTTAAAGAAGTGACTTTTTTTTAAAAAAAGCTTTAGCGCTTGAACATGAATAAGGGCAATTGCCTTTAAACTTCCAAAAATATTAGTGAGAAAAAAGATAAAACCCTTAGCGCTTGTTAATGGAGTTAAAAGCAAATCAATAGAAGCATAGAAGATCTGCTTTTCCTCTTTGTTGTATTGATTGATAAAGCATTGAAAGCGATGCGGTTCGGGAATTTTGACTGTGATCTTATAGGTGCAATCCATTTCGATGAAAGGTGACACATACATATTCTTTTTAAATTGCTTCCGCTCGAAATCTTTTAAAGAAAGATAATGCACTTGATCGCCAAATGTATTTTTGACCTCATATAAAATAGAGACTAATTGATTGCGACGATCTAAATACAAATAAAAACTAATCGGGTTAAACGAGTACCCTAAAAAAGAGGGAATTGTAATGAAGTTTACTTGATGAAAATCAATTTTATATTTTTTTGCCAAATCGGTCGCAAACTGTAATAAAGAAGTTTTTTTTTGACGATATCCATGTTGACGAAAAAAGATTGATAAGCAATTAAATTTATTCCAAGAAAAATACCAAGGCAATGAATTGGGATCGTTTAAATTAAGGCTTAGATAAGGAGCTTTGTATTTGAAAAAGTTTTGAGTATCGCGGGTTCTTTTATGAATAATCTGGCCTTGGCCAATACTATGATTAGGGGTTAATTCCATAATATTCGAGAGGTGTCCGGATTAGAAAATCCTTTAGGTGAAATTTGTAATTGTTGACATATTTTTAAAGCAGATTGAACTCCGTCTTCATGAAAACCATAGCCTAAATAACTTCCTGCATAAAAAGTTTTTTGATAACCTTGAAGACGACTAATATCTTTTTGAGCTTGTAGTGTTGTCATAGAAAAAATGGGATGCTCATAGATAGTTTGATATAAAGGGTTTAGTTTTTGTTGATTTAAAGAGACAAAAAATTGGTCTTGGGTAGCCAGTGGTTGCAATCGATTCATCCAATAGGTGAGCGTACACAGTTGATGTTCGTTAGTATGAAAATTCCAACTCGACCAAGCCGCTCGATGGGGCGGCATCAAAGAAGGGTTTTGATGAAGCTGCGTGAGGTTAGGTTGAAATTGAAAAGTTGATAATAGCTTGATTTCTTCGGCCGTTTTGTCCATGAGCACTGGTAAAAACATCTTAGGAGAGCAAGCAAATATCAAATAATCAAAAGAAAGAGTTTCTTTTTGAGTTTGGATTTGAATTTGAGGGTTTCGATAAATGGATTTAATTTGGGAGGATAATTGCACTTGGAAATGGGAAGCCTTGATCAAGCATTGAATATAATTTTGAGAACCTCCCTGCACTGTTTTCCATTGAGGGCGATTGAGAAAATTAAAAAGTTTATGGTTTTGAAAAAAACTGACAATACTGGATAAAGGCTGATCCAATGAATTTTGATCTGGGGTTGACCAAATACTCGAGATTAAGGGAATGAAGTGAAAATCAATAAATTCTTTGGAATAATTGTTTTTATCTAAATATTGTCGTAAAGAAATTTTTGGGTCAGCTTTTCCTTTTTGAAAGGTTTTGTAAAACTTGATGATGTCCTTGAGCATTTTATAAAATCTCTTATTGATCAAATTGCGGGGATCAGCAAACAAAGCTTTTAAACCCCCACCTCCATATTCAAATTGACTACTAGGATTGTAAAAACTAAAAGACATATCACTTTCTGCAATCGGGACCCTCAATTGATCAAATAATTTTGTAAGATTAGGATAAGTAAGTTCGTTATAAACAATAAAGCCTGTATCAATAGGAATTGCTTTACCTTGAGAGTCTCGCACTATACGCGTATTGGCATGGCCTCCGAGATAATCATTTTTCTCAAATACTGTCACATCGAATTCATTTTGCAAAAAATAGGCAGAAGACAGTCCTGCTATTCCTGATCCTATAATGGCTAATTTTTTTTTCATTCCCTTACTTAATTTGCTGGTAGGCCTCTAAGGCACGATTGCGAGAGTCTTTAAGATCTACGATCGGTGGATAATATAAATTTTGATCGATTAGAGATTTTAATTCTTGGTCTTGTAAATAAGGTTGAAAAATTGATGAGGGTTTTTGGAGAGATTGTAATTGAGGCAAATATTTCAAAATAAATTTAGCTTGGGGATCAAATCGCTCTGACTGCAAGATAGGATTAAAAACACGAAAGTAAGGAGAGGCGTCAGCCCCACAACCTGCAATCCATTGCCAACCAGCCGCATTACTCGCTTCGTCATAATCCAAAAGAGTTTCTTGAAAATATTGTTCACCTAAAGTCCAATTTAAAAGAAGATTTTTTACCAAAAAACTTCCTACAACCATTCGAAGGCGATTATGCATCCACCCTGTTTGATAAATTTGCTTCATAGCCGCATCGACTAAGGGAATGCCCGTTCTTGCATTTTTCCATAATTGAAAATCTTGAGAATTTTTTCTCCAAGGAAATTTTTGAAATTTTTCATTGAGAGGAATGGCTGATAAGTTTTTTGAATAGTAAAGAAGAGAATACGAGAATTCTCTCCATCCAATTTCTGATAAATAAGTTAAAACAGAAGAGGACATTTTTTTAGAATTTAAAATTTTTGAAACAATTGTTCTGGGGGAGATTTCGCCAAATCGTAAATGAGGGGAAAGTTTCGATGTACAGTCTAGATCTGGTCGATCCCGTGCTTCTTTATAAATAGTCAGATCCGTTTGAATATAATTTTCTGCTTTTTCTAATGCTGCCTTTTCTCCTGGAACCCAGTATTGATCAAACTTTTGATACCAAGTTTTGTTGGGTAAAAAATTCCATGAAGTCTTTTCTTTGTGATCTAAAACTTTTAAATCTTTTAATTCACGAACTTTGTAATTTTTGGATTGATAAACTTCAAAAGCTTTTCTCCAATAAGGAGTAAATACTTTAAAATATTGACCTGCATTATTTTGCACTTCCCATGGTTCATTTAGTAAATGTCCATTGAATGTTTCGACCTCAATATTTTGATTTTGAAGAGCTTGCTTAATCTTGGTATCTCTTTGAATTGTTGGAGGGGAATAAAGTCGATTCCATAATACATGAGTAATTTTGTATTTTTTTATTAGCTCATCTAATATTTTATCAGCATTTCCTTTTTTAATAATTAATTGAGCTTTAAATTTTGAAGTGTAGGAAAATTCTAATTTTTTCAGAGACTCGTGAAGCCACCAATGGCCTGCCTCACCAATCGCTTTTGACTCAATATCGTCGTAAATATAAACAAATAAAGCTGGTTGTTTGCTTTTTTGAATTGCTAAAAGACATGGATTATCTTCTAGACGCAAATCACGACGAAGCCAGTATAGAGTTCTATGTTCGATATTAAGATTTTAGCAAAATTATTTGCTATGAGGAGGCATTTTCTTTTCAACAAACCAAACGTGCTGCTTTAAGACAGGGTCATATTTTCTTTGTCTTAATTTATCAGATACTTTCATTCCCTTAGTGGGTTTTCGAACGATATATTTGGTTCCTGTTTCTGGTTTTTCCTCAGGAATAAGTTGTTTTAGTTGATAGGTCGACTTTTTTGCCATTGGCGTAAAATAAACTAATTTCTCATTTGGTCAAGATTGTTTGTCAAAAAAAACTTATAAAATACGCTTCCAATGTTCTCTTTTATCCGCCAATGAGCGTCTCTTTTTTTCCGTTAATTGCTCATAACAATGAGGGCAAGTAAAGCCCTCTTCATAATGAGGAGACAGCTTTTCTTCTGGAGTTATAGGCATATTACAACCATAACAAAGCTCATTGGAACCTGGTTGGAGTTTTTTATCAACAGAAACGCGGTAATCAAATACAAAACACTCTCCGTCCCACTTAGAAGCTGGAGTCTCTTCAAAATATTTTAAGATGCCCCCTTTAAGTTGGTAGGTATCAATTCCGTACTTTTGCATCAAAGGCCCTGCCTTCTCGCAACGAATACCTCCTGTGCAATAAATAGCTACTTTTTTATTTTGCAGCTCTGATTTCCGATCTTCTATATATTTTTTGAACTCTCGAAAAGTTTTGATATCCGGATTAGTTGCTTTTTGAAAATGACCTACTTTAAACTCATAGTCGTTTCTTGTATCGATGATCTCAACATCATCTTGATTGATAAATTCATCCCATTTTTTTGGATCAATGAATTGTCCTTGTTCAATTTCTTCAATACTTAAATCAAAATCTGAAGTGACAATTTCTTTTTTTATTTTTGTTTTAAATTGATTAAAGACTCTTTTTCCATCAAATTTAGATACTTTAATATTTAAGGGCTGAACTCCCAGTTCCTCCAAATAATCTTTTGTTTTTTTTTCCTCTAAAAAAGGAATAGCAATCGTGCCATTAAGCCCCTCAGGGCCAATTAAAATAGTTCCCTTAATTTCCATCGGTTGGAAAAATGTTTGTATATTTTTTTCAATCAATTCCAGATCATCTATTCTAAAAAAACTATAAAAAGCAATCACTGAAACGTTTTTCATAATAAAAATAAAATGTATTTTATAGAGATTTTACTTTGCGAGCAAAGTCATTTTCAAACTTAGACAATAGTGGCATAAACTTTATCCAAGCATCCTTTAATGCTTCCACAAATTTTTCTGTGGCCTCTTCAGAATGGCAAGGAGTTGGAGTAATACGAATGCGCTCTGTTCCTTTAGGGACTGTGGGATAATTAATGGGCTGAACATAGACTTGATGTTCATCGAGCAAATAATCACTGATTTGCTTACATAATTTACTATCACCAATTAAAACAGGAATGATGTGCGATCCAGAGTCTAAAAATGGAATTCCCGCTGCGCGCAATTGAGATTTAACATAATTTACATTCTCAAAAAATACTTCACGAACATCTTTGTTTTTTTTGACTTGCTGGATGCTTTCTAGGCTGCCGGCAGCTACTGCTGGGCACATTGATGTTGTAAAAATAAATCCTTTGGAGAAGCTTCTAACAAAATCGATAATCGTATTGGAAGAAGCAATATAGCCTCCGGCCAATCCAAAAGCTTTAGCCAAAGTACCATTGATAATATCAATGTGTTCCGCTACACCTTTTTCTTCCGCAACGCCTGCAGCATTCGGGCCATATAAACCCACTGCATGAACTTCATCTAAGTAAATTAACGCGCCATTATCTTGAGCCACTTCAATAACATCTTCTAAAGGGGCGAAGTCTGCTTCCATGGAGTACACTGACTCTAAGACAATGATCTTAGGACGAGAAAATTCTACTCCCTTTAAAATATCCTTTAGGTGCTTAACATCATTATGACGAAAGATGGCTTTTTCTTTTTTACTTGCACGAATTCCTTCAATTAAGGATGCATGATTTAACTCATCACTTAAAACTAAACAGTTATCAAAAGCAGAAATAATTGATTTAAGTGCAGACTCATTGGCACTATAACCGGAATTAAAGGCAAGCGCTCTTTCTTTTTGATGAAGAGCGGCAATTTCTTTTTCTAATTGAATATGAAAATTAGTGGTACCCGAAATATTTCTTGTTCCTCCACTTCCTGCACCAAGTTTTTCTGCTGCCTGTTTCATGGCATCAATTACAAAGGTGTTTTGACTCATTCCTAAATAGTCATTCGAACACCAAACATCAATTTCTTCGGTTGAACCATTATGGTGTCGTGTGGCTTTAGGAAACTGTCCAGCTTTACGCTCGATGTTATTAAAAATTCGATAATGTCCCTCTTCTTTAATTTTATCTATTTCAGATTGAAGAGTGCTAGAATAATTTGTTTTCCAGTTATGAGTTTTCACATTAATAAAATATGAAGCTTCCGATCCAAAAGAAATAGAAAATTAGACGCATAAAGATCAAAAAATGGCGTTTCTATCTATTTGTTAACTAAAGGAATGACTTCTTTTCCAATTAATTCAATAGAATTAAGGAGTTTTTGATGAGTAATATCAGCTATATCCATTTGAAATTGGAATCGGGTAATACCGCCGAGTGCCTCACTATGTCTTAGTATTTTCTCTGCAACTTGCTCGGGACTTCCTAAGACTATAGCTCCCAGAGGTCCTGTTTGTTGGTCAAATTGTTCTCGGGTTACCGGTCCCCAACCACGCTCTCGACCAATTTTAGTAAACATTTTGGCATAGCCTTCGTAATAGAGATCAATGGCCTCTTCCATGGTTTTTCCGACAAAACCTAAGGAGTGTAATCCGACTTGCATTTTTTCAGGAGGATGGCCTGCTTGCTTCCAAGCTTCTCGGTAAATATCTACCAAAGGTTTAAAGCGATGGGTATTCCCTCCAATTATTGCCACCATTAATGGCAAACCTAAAATTCCCGCTCTAGCAAAAGATTGAGGAGTTCCTCCGACGCCCAACCATATAGGAAGCGGATCTTGAATGGGACGGGGGTAAATAGGTAAATTATTAATAGCGGGTCGAAATTTTCCTGACCATTTAACGAATTCATTTGCACGAATTTGCAGTAAAAGATCTAATTTCTCAATAAAGAGATCGTCATAATCTTTAAAATCAAAACCAAATAAAGGAAATGCCTCTGAGAATGAACCACGGCCTGCTACCATTTCAGCCCTTCCCTTAGAAATTAAATCCAGAGTAGATAAGCTTTGAAAAGTTCGAACGGGATCTGAAGCACTTAAAACGGTCACTGCACTAATCAACTTAATTTTTTCGGTTTTGGCTGCAGCTGCTGAGAGAATATTAAATGGAGAAGAGTCGAGAAACTCTTGTCGATGATGTTCTCCGATACCAAAAGTGTGCAATCCTACTTGATCCGCATATTGAATACGCTCAAGAAGTTCATTAATCGCGGCAGCGCCATCATGCTCTCCTTCTCGTAAACCGGCAAAACTATCTATTCCAATTTCCATATTTTTATCTAAAAGAGTTAAGTAAAGTACGTATACTCTATAATTTGGTTTAAATGAAAGAAATTAAAGTCTTATCTCGATCCAGCTTTCTTGCTCAAATTCAAACATATTTAGCCATTAAAAAAATTAAAACTATTTTTAAAGGTTCCATCTCTATTCAATATACCGAGTCTGTTGGAGATACCGATACTTCATCAAAGTCATGGGAAAAACATGGTTTTGGTGTTTTTACAAATTCACTCAGTCGTCAACTTCATTTAAATAAGGCTGATTTAGTTGTTCACTCTTTTAAAGACCTACCTGTCAAACATTCAAAAAAATCTAAATTTATCTGTCTTAATCGAGACGACCCACGAGATGTTTTATTGGTCAAAAAAAAATCAATTCGCAAATCATCTCTCACAATCGCCACATCCTCACCTAGGAGAAAGTTTTACCTTCGTCATTTGGTTGAGTTTTTGCCAAATAAAAAATTTAAATCGAATAGCATTCGTGGAAATATCACCACTCGATTAGAAAAAATAATTCTGTCAACCAAACATGATGGAGTTTTTATGGCAAAAGCTGCAATTGATCGTGTTTTTCAGTATGGACAGAAAATCAATAATCAAGAATTTCAAAAATTTAAAAAATATTTTGATCAGTTTGAATATTTCATTCTCCCTTTATCCAATTTTCCAGCAGCCGCAGCACAAGGATGTATTGCGATAGAGTACTCAACTGACAATAAAAAATTAGATAAAATTTTACAATCAATCAATGACTCACAATCTTTTCAACAAGCTCAGGTAGAAAGAAAATTTTTATCGCGATGGGGTGGAGGCTGTGCTTTAGATATTGGTGTGACGGTTGAAAGTTTTTTTGATCAGCAAATTCTTTTTGCTCGGGGAAAAGATGAACATACCAAAAAGTATTTTCATGAACGAAAATATTTATCAAAACCTAAAACTAAAAAGGTAAAACATATTTTCCCGGCTAATCTTAAAACCTATAAAATGTTTAATCGAGAACCCTTCCTTCTCAACAAAGACCTCGCTGATAAACATGTTCTCGCAACTAGAACAGAATATTTACCTAAATCTAAGATTTCTAAAGCTGGATTTTTGGGCACTGCTGGGGTTACGAGTTGGCGAAAATTCAATCAAACTGGAGTCAAGGTCAACTATAGTTTTGATGGTTTTGGGGAAAAATATCGACCGATTGAAAGCCATTATATCCAATCTAAATTAAAACCAATTAAACTGACTTATAAAAAAAATACGATATCTACTTCTTTCCAACCTCTTGCCCATTATCAATTAGTTCCCTCCTTGAATGAGCAGACCATTGACAATCTTTTTCTTGCGGAAAGTTTTTATTGGATGAGTTATTCAGCCTTTAAATTGGCTATTCAACTTCGCCCAGACATCTTAAATAAAAAGAATGCCTGCGGTCCTGGAAATACTTATTTAGAAATCTCTAGAATTATTCCTAAAGAACAATTAAATATATATCTTAGCTATGAAGACTTTAAAAAATATGAACTAAAATGAAAACTTTTTTTCCAATTAGAAAAACAAATACAATCTCTAAACAAATGTTAATTCAACCCATGTTTGTTGATCAAAGGCTTAAATCACCTAAAAAAATTAAAGGCTTAGGAGAAAACTTTAGTTGGTCTCAAAATACTATTCTTCGAGCTGTAGAAAAAGATATAAAAAAAGGTATTCGAAATTTTCTTTTATTTATAGTCCCAAAAGAAAAACAAAAACTACCTGAAGATTTTAGTTTTCACTATGAAGTTATTCGATCCTTAAAAAATAATTTTAAAAATGATCTCACGTTGTTAATTGATACCTGCCTGTGTTCCATTACTCCCGATGGTCATTGTGGGATCTCTCATCAAAAAAAAATTAATTTACCTCAAACTCATTATGCCTTAGGTCTAGCTGCTAATACGTATCTAGAAGCTGGTGCTGACATCATTGCTCCCAGCGATATGATGAAAAATACCACACAATATTTAAGAAAAGTATTTAGTGAGAATGAATTTAATTCTGCACAAATTATGAGTTATTCGACTAAGTTCAAAAGTGGGTTTTATGGCCCTTTTCGAGAGGCTGCTAATTCTACCCCAAAAGGATACGATCGATCTTCTTACCAACTCCCCGTAAGCGATCGCACAAAAGCCATTCAAAGCTCCATTATCAATGCGGCTCAAGGAGCTAATTATCTAATGGTAAAACCAGGGATGACTTCCATCGATTTAATTCAAGATATTAAAGCTGAAACGCTTCTTCCCACAGGCGCTTATCAAGTGAGTGGTGAATTTGCTAGTTTACAGTTATTAGACTCTCAAGGTTTAGGCAAATACCCTGATTTGTTAATAGAAACACTAAAAGTCTTTAGTCGAGCCAGAGCAGATTACATAATTACTTACGGAGCCAGAGATATTGTCTCCTATTTATAATCGTTCTTTTCATAATGCTTTACAGAGAAAAGAACAGGCTATCCCCCCTATATGGATGATGCGCCAAGCTGGTCGGTATCACAGTCACTATCAACTACTTAAACAAAAATATACCTTTGAACAACTTTGTCGTGAGCCTGATCTTGCTTGTGAGGTTACATTGGGCCCTATTCAAGAATTCGATTTTGATGCAGCAATTTTATTTAGCGACATTCTCTTTCCGTTAGATTTTTTGGGGATGGAATTATCCTTTAGTCCTGGTCCGATATTTGAAAAAAATTTAACCAAATCCATGTTAGATCATATGCAAATTTCTGCCTTTGAGGAATATATTGAATTTCAACATCAAGCACTTCAAAATATTCGCTCTTCTCTTCCACCAAATAAATCTCTGATTGGCTTTACGGGAGGTCCCATTACACTGTATCATTTTGCTATTCGCAATAATCCCATTGCAGATAATTTGTTTAACCAAGCGCTTCCCGTTTTACAAAAACTCATTGAAAAGAATATCTCTATTCAATTTCAAAATGATATCGACTTATTAATGATTTTTGATACAGAAGCTAATCAATTGACTGATCAAGAATTTGAGGACTTTTGCCTTCCTTTTATTAGACAAATAGCTAATCAATACCCCAACCAGATTGGTTATTTTACTAAAAATATATCTGCTAATAAATTTGAACTTCTTAAAAAAATATCAAATTTGCAATTAACGGTTTTAGGAACTCAGCATAATATTTTCCAAGAACTTCCTCAAACCCACTTATCTCTTCAAGGAAATTTTTCTAATGATCTTTTAACTATTCCAGAAAAATCAGATTTTCTCTCTGCTCTCAAAGAATACATCGACTTATGTCAATCGTATGATGTCCGTCAGCGGGCTGGGTGGATTGCAAGTTTAGATCATGGAGTACAAAAGATCACACCTGAGACTAATATTCACCTTTTTATTGACCAAATAAGAACTAAATTAGCCTAAAAAACGTACTTTTTTTCAATGGCAAACTTTAAAGGCAATGAGCTTTATATTCATGGGTCTGGTTTAAAGACGGGCATCCTCCTGACTAATTTAGGAACACCAGATGAACCCACACCACCGTCACTCAGAACCTACCTTCGACAATTTCTAAGCGATGGCAGAGTCATTGAAACGCCCAAAGCTATTTGGTGGTTGATTTTAAATGGGATCGTTCTTCGTACCCGCCCCGCTAAATCAGCGAAAGCCTATCAATCCGTTTGGACTGATGATGGATCGCCTTTATTGCTTTATACAAGAAAACAAAAAAACCTTGTTAAAGAAAAATTAGAAAAAAAATATCCTAATCTTGTTTTTGATATAGGAATGAGATACGGCAATCCGAGTATTGCTGAAGGATTAAATAATTTACGAAATCAAAATTGTGATCGTATAATTGTATTACCTCTCTATCCTCAATATTGCGCAGCAACAACTGGTTCAACTTTTGATGCCGTTGCTGCTGAACTTCAACAATGGCGATGGGTACCTTCTTTAAGATTTATTGGAAGCTACTTCGACCAGCCTCTTTATATTCAAGCCTTAAAAAATAGCATTGAAGAATTTTGGAGTAAAAATGATAAACCCAAAAAACTGTTATTTAGTTATCATGGTATTCCCAAAAAATATTTAGATAAAGGTGATCCGTATCATTGCTTCTGTAGAAAAACAACTCGACTCGTTGCAGAGTCCATGAACTTACCAGAAGATAGTTACATGACCACTTTCCAATCAAGATTTGGTCCTGCAGAATGGCTTCAGCCCTATACTGACAAAACAATTGAACGGTTAGCTAAAGAGGGAACTGATGATATCCACGTTATTAGTCCTGCATTTTCTTCAGACTGTTTAGAGACTATTGAAGAACTCAATGAAGAAAATCGTGAAATTTTTATGGATAATGGGGGGAAAAAATTTGGATATATCCCCTGTCTTAATGATCGAGAAGATCATATACTCCTCCTGACTTCGTTGCTAGAAGACGAATTGCATGGATGGGTATGAGCAATCAAATACAAAATCAACAACAACAAGCTGAAAAATGGTTTAAAGAACTGCGCAATCTAATGGTTGGGGCTATCCAAAAAGTTGATGGTTCAACTTTTCAAGAAAAGGAATGGCAAAGACCTGGTGGAGGGGGTGGTTTAATGTCCATTCTAAAGGGCGAAGTCTTCGAAAAAGTTGGTGTCAATATCTCTACAGTGTATGGAGAGTTTAGTGAAGAATTTAGAGGAAGTATGCCCGGAACTGAGGAGGATCCTAGTTTTTGGGCAAGTGGTATATCGGTTGTCGCGCACATGAAAAACCCTAAAATTGCGGCTGCTCATTTTAACACGCGTTATATTACCACCAAAGGAAAACAATGGTTTGGAGGAGGCTGTGACTTAACCCCTGCTATTCCGGAAGAAAAAGAAACTGAAAATTTTCATGAAGGCTTAAAAAGAACCTGTGATCCTCACAATAAAGAATATTACGAGCGATTTAAAAAACAATGTGATGAATATTTTTATTTAAAGCATCGAAAAGAACCGAGAGGTATTGGGGGTGTTTTCTTTGACTATATTAGTAATAATTTTGAAAAAGATTTATTTTTTATAAGAGATATAGGCCAGTATTTTATTAACTTTATTATTGATAACGTCAATCGAAAGAAAGATCTTGATTACACCGAAGACGATTTAAAAGCCTTATCTCAAAAAAGATCTCGATATGTAGAATTTAATTTATTGTATGACCGAGGAACTTTGTTTGGTTTAAAAACAGGGGGCAATATAGATGCTATACTAATGTCAATGCCTCCAGAGGCAAAATGGAGTTAACCAATGTATGAAACTTTAAAAGTACTTCATATTATTTCTTTTGTATCTTGGTTTGCTGGTCTCTTTTATCTACCAAGACTATTTGTTTATCATGTTGAGAATAATACCAATAGAGAAATGAATGAGGTTTTTCAAAAAATGGAATACAAGCTTCTTCGAATTATCATGAATCCCGCCATGATCTTGACGTGGATTTTTGGCTTAGGTCTTATTCACTATGTTGGATTTGCTTGGTGGCTAGCTTTAAAGCTAATCCTAGTAGGTGTTTTAACAGCTTTTCATATGTATTTAGCCAAAATTAGAAAAAACCTAGAACATAATTATCGAGATTATACATCCCAATATCTAAGAATAATTAATGAGGTTCCCACTATCCTTCTGGTCCTAATTGTAATACTAGTAGTGGTGAAACCTTTTTAATTTATGGATCTCACCCAAGGCAATATACAAAAACAATTAATTAGTATGGCTGTGCCTGCTGGCATCGGCATGCTTTTTTATACTCTTTATAATGTTGTTGATACTTTTTATGCGGGATTGATTAGCACGGAAGCCTTAGCCGGACTGGCTATTTCTTTTCCTGTTTATTTCATTCTCCTTGCTTTTGCTGTTGGATTTGGACAGGGCACCACTGCTTTAGTTTCAAATTTATTAGGGTCGAAAAAAGAGGAAGAGGCTATTTACATTTATATTCAGTCATTAACTATTTCTCTCCTACTCTCGGTTTTAATAGGCTTTATAACCTATAAAATTTCAGAACCAGTTTTTATATTTTTTGGAGCCAGCGGGCTATTTTTAGAAAATGGCTTACGTTACATGCAAACTTTAGCTTTTGGAGCTCCCTTTTTTATTTTTGCAAATGTCATTAACTCTTTTTTATATGCTCAAGGTGATACTAAAAAAAATAGAAATGCATTAATCATTGGTTTTTTTATCAATTTAATTTTTAATCCTGTTTTATCTTTAGGGTTCGGCCCCTTTCCGGCATTAGGAACCATGGGGATCGCTATCGCAACGATCCTTTGTCAAATATTCAATGTAATCTACCTAGGGTACTTTGTTTTAAAGAGTCCTTTATCTCATAAATTTAAATTGAGCTATTGTAAAATCAAAACAAGGATGTCTCTTGATATTCTTAAACAGGCCTTTCCAGCTAGTATGAATATGTTGCTCATTGGAGTTGGTTTTTTTATCATTCAAAAATATGTGACGGGTTATGGAGCAGTGGCAAGCGCAGGCTATGGTATCGCGCTTCGAATTGAACAAATTATTCTTTTGCCAGCCATCGGCTTAAACACCGCGATGTTAAGTATGACTGGTCAAAATTATGGAGCTAAAAATTTTGATCGGATCTATGAGGCGTTCGTCATATCTCTTAAATTGGCTTTATTTGTAATGATCTTTGGCTCAGCTATTCTATTTTTAGCTGGAGAACAAATGGCCCTTTTATTTACAAGAGATGTAGAGGTTATTCAAATTGCAGGGGGTTATTTATTTATGGCTGCATTTCTAACGTTTGTATATCAAGTGATTCATCAAAGTGGGTCGGTTTTATCAGGAATGAAGAAACCCACCATCAATGCTTTTTATACCCTTTTAAGACTGGCCATCATTCCTCCTTTTACCTTTTATTTTTTTTCTCAAACCCTAGGTCTTGGATTAATAGGAATCTGGTGGGCTATTCTTTGTAGTAATATTATTGCTGCTTTATTAATTTTTTTTCACATGCGATATTTAATTAAAAAAGAGGGATTAATTTTTAAAACTGCTACAACTATTTAATTCTAAACTTATCCTCTAATCTTCGGACGAAGAAAGATGCAATTAGTATCAAAGCTAAATATTCCAGGACTAAGAATGAATATATTTCCAAGGGTCGATAAGTGGTAACAATTAATTCATTGGCTCTTCGAGTCAAGTCTCCTAAGCCGATTACAGAAATAAGAGAGCTCATTTTTAAGATATAAATCCCCTGATTCATGAGCGCAGGAGTGATTATTCTAATCGCCTGAGGTAAGGTTACTTTTAAAAAAACTAGACTGGGTTTAAGTCCTAAAGATCGGGCAGCTTCAATTTGGCCTTTTTTGATGGCCTGAATACCAGATCGATAAATTTCTGAAATAAATGCTGACTCATGTAAAACTAAAGTAATCACTCCTGCTACAAAGGGGTTAAACGATAAAATTCCACCGAATATAGAAGGTAAGCCATAATATATCCAAAGCAATAAAACTAAAACTGGGATTGCTCTAAAAATTTCTACATAAATAATATTTATTGAACGAATAGTTTTTTTGGAACTAAAGGTAGGTAGAGTAATAAGCAATCCTACGACTGCTGCTAATATTAAACTAATAAATGAAATCCAAATTGTTGTCCAAAGACCCCCAATCAAGAATTCAATATTAGATAGCCCTTGCGGATGAAATGGATTGATTGAAAACCAGGCAAAGTTATAAGATCCTGCACAACTAGATAAAAAAAAAGGTAAAAATAAAATTATAAATTTCTTCATGAATAACAATAAAATAACGATTGTAAGTTAGAAAACCAGATTTAAGTCAGATCTTTTAAATCTTCCAAGTGTTTATTTAAGGCACTTGTGGAAAGTTGAATTTCATAAATAAACATTAAAATTGCTATAGAAAAAATTAAAACTCCTAATCCAAAACAGTTTAAAGCCATCTGAAATTCCTCTAAATAGCTCGCAAAAATACTTAATAAATTACAAAGGAAACTTATTCCTGATAAAGATTGAATGGCTCTGACTAACCTTAGTCGTTTTGTTAAAATTGTAATTTGATCAAGATAATGAATCGCAGTCTTTTTGGATTGCTTATCCGTCACAATTAAATCATGAATATTTCTTATGAGAGATGCAAGAGAAGTATATCTATTGCCGAATGAAATCATCATTAAAGGAATAGCGGGGAAGAGAAGAGCTGGATAAAGAGTTGTAAAATTACTCATTTTTTTTAAGAGAAGAGTGGTCAGTTTTCTTTAGGAGGGAATAGCTGAGAATCTTATATATAAAGTAATAAAATTTGTTATTTCCACTCTTCTCAATAAAGAAATTATATTAACAAGACAAAATAAGTATTGCTATGTGTGCACAGCGAATATGCACTAGTTAAATATCATTAGCTAAATTATTTATGGGGTATTAAGATACGCTGATGAATATACAAAAATTATTAGAATGGTTTGGGGTAATTACGGCAATTGTATATTCCCTCCTTGTGGCTTTTAATATTGGAGCTGAATTTATTGGATTTACTCTTTTATTGATCTCTGCAATCGCCATTGGTGTTTGGGCTTATCTTGGAAAACATCAAGGTATACTTTTTTTACAATTTTTTTATGCAATAGCAGGGCTTATTGGCATGTTTCGATGGTTTTAAAAAAGTTCATAAAAAATTAAAAAACAAACTAAACCAATCAGGTAACTGATTATTATTATATTTAAAATATTCCAAATTTTTTTATTAAGAAAATAAGATCTTAAGAAATATCCTAAATATCCTATGAAATAGAAAAATAAAAATGAAGCCAAAGAAGCTCCTATTCCAAATAAAATTTTTTGACTCAACAAATCATAAGATTTAGAAAGATTGCCCAAAATAAATACCGTATCAGAATAAACATGAGGATTAAGAAAAGTAAAAGCCAGAGTTTGGGAAATAATAACGGACTTGGGAATAGCTTCTTTTGAAAAATCTATCTCCAGGGGGTTGTGAAAAGTTTTTATTTTTCCCCAAATAAAATAAATTAAAAAAGCAATAAGGGCTAAGTTAAAAAGAAAAATTACCTTTTCTGTCATTAAGGACTGGATTGAATAAAAGATAAAAATGCCAAGAAAAATTAACAAAAAGTCACTAATTGCACAAAAGGTTGTGACTAAAAAGATGTGATTTTTTTTAATACCTTGTTCTAGAACAAAAAGATTTTGGGCACCAATAGCTAAAATAAAACTAAGACCTGTCGTAAAACCAAAAAGAAACTCACTCATGACAATTTTGCACAGTTTATAGTCTTTACACGAGTAATCTATGAAGTAAATTTATCTTATGAAAGTTTTTATTGGTGCGGTGATATTTGCGGTAATTTTTGTCTACGTAGTAACAGATGGTTTTACAAAAATCAGTCTACCTCTATAAACCTTCTCTTCTTATCAGTTTTCCATTCATCACTAAAACTTAAGGTTCCCATATGCATAGGGATATCTCGTTTTACAATTAAGTTTTCTTCATCAAAATCATAAAAAGCTTTGTGCAAATAGCGAAACTCTAATAAATGATTGAGGATGCCATAATTGATATCTTTGATAATGGAAGGGTCAACATTTTGATTAGTGACAAAGACATAATCTTCTCCTGCAGGAAAATATAAGATAGATCGAATAGCGAGATTAGAGGGTCTATTAGCTAGCTCTACTTTTTTGATAATGGCGTATTGAAATTGATTTTGTTCGATCTTTTTTATAATTTCATCTACGCTATCATCTAGGCGTGTGACACAATCAAGGGTGTTAGACCCACCAAAACTATGAGAAATTCTAAGTTCACGGTCTAATAATTTGCACACACTTTTAGCCAAAACATATTCCATAGTTAGGGAAGATCGAACTAAAATTGTCATAGAGAGATCTTGAGTCAAAGCAATTAGAGTATTGAATTTGAATATAAAAATACAAATCAAAACAAAGAGAGATTTGAAATACATAGATTACTTTTAACATAAAACACTCTAAATTAACCCGAGATTTATTCACTATGCCCAATTTTTCTATTATCGCTACGATTGCATGCCTTGCTTATGGCATCGAGAGTATTTTTGGATTTGGAGGAACTATAATATTTCTGGGACTGAGTGGTTTTTTTTATGATTTTAATTCCTTATTAAAATTAGCCATGATTGTGGGACTTTCATCAGGCCTAGCTGTATTAATTCAATCATACAAATATCTATCTTGGCATCATTTAACAAAAATCTTGATAATGACTATACCTGGAGCCTTACTTGGAACATTGTTAATCTCCACTTTAGCCTCAGAATGGTTAATCAAATTTTTTGCAATGCTTTTGATCATTTATGCCTGTTTTAATTTATTCTTACCAAATATTCTAATTCCAGATATTGTCAAAAAAGCTTTAGTGATCTTAGGGGGATTTATTCAAGGGGTGTACACGATTGGTGGTCCTTTTGTGCTGATGGGATACAAAGATCGTTTTTCCTCAAAACAAGAATTACGCTCAACAATGGCAGGTTACTTCTTCGTCATCAATAGTCTTCGTGTAGTTTTTTATATTTTATTAGGTGGCAGTTATTTAGAAATTGTTGCTGCCTACTATCCCATAGCCTTAATGGTCATGATAAGTGTTTGGCTAGGGTATCTAGTCCATCGAAAAATTTCTGAGGTTTTATTTAAAAAATTAATTATCATTGCTATTTTAATAATAGGAATAGTTATCTTATTTACAAAATGATTGATTGGCAATCTTACGGACCCATATATACCGTTGCACCTGGAATTAAAAAAATTGGAGATTTGCCCATCATTGAATTTGATCAGGAAGAACAACGTTATTTAAACTTAAAAAGAAAAGTAAAAGATAATATTTTCTTTGATTCAATGTATACAGATGATCACGATCAGATTATATGTAAAAAAACTCAATCTATTCTCTCCCAAGAATATCCATCCAAACAAATATCTTTTAATAATTTTCAAGAATTAGGTTTTGTTATTCAAGAAGATTTAGCTGTCTTTCATCGAAGCAATAAACTAATTGCGCTTCATGTTTCTTTTCCTTCGGTTTGGGTACCTAAAGAAAAAATTGGTCTAACCTTTGCTGCGATTCACCGTCCTGTTCCAGGCATGGAGTCATTTCTTAAAAATGAACAAAAATATGTTTCCATGATGGTCGAGGCGACCACCCCTATTGTTCGTTATGTTTGGGGAGAGCACTATGGATATCTATTGTGTGAAGAAGAACCTCTCGCGCCCTCAATTAAGGTCATGCATACCGAACGACAGACTTTTGTGGGAATTCCGGAAGCTGACTTAGGGTTATTTTTTATTCGAAAAAAAGTAATGCTCTACTCCGATACCACAGATGAATTCAAAAGATGGTATCAAGGCCAACTCCAATCCATGAACTCGGCGCAAAAAGTATATAAAACAAAAGAGGGATAAGTCGATACTATTGATCGAAAAAAGGTATTTTTTTAAGAGTAATCAGTTTTAAGTTTCCTGATTACCTTGAGGTGATGCATCGGGATTAGTTAAACGCTCTAATTCAGCCAATTCTTCCGCTTCTTTTTTAGCGTCTCTTTTTGCTTTTTTCGCCGCCAACTTTTCTTGACGTTTGCGTTCTTTTTCCATTGCCCGCTCACCTGCTTTAGATTTATAATCGAAATGTAGTCCCATTAGGAAATTATAGCATAATTATACAAGGACTAAAGATTCAGTTTAAATTTTTATTGTTATTTCGATAGTTGCGGTCTAAACACAATTTATGAAATTAAAAAGCACACTTCTTTGGAGCTACCTATTAGTCCAGTTTATGCTTTTTCTAGCTTTTTTATATTTTCCTTTGTTTAGTGTTGAGAATTTTTTTTTCTTCAAAGACTCAAATAACATTATTAATATTTTAATATCCTTATACGGCGAAAAAGAGTGGTTTCTTTTGAGTATCTTGTTTGTAGGCACCGTGATCATGCCTTTGATGAAATTTTTATTTTCTTTTATTGTTCATCAAATTTCTGCTCATCGGATCAATAAAAGACTTTTATTTTTTTTCACTAAATGGTCCATGTTAGACTTACTATTAATTGCCTTAGCGGTCACTATATTCAAGTTTTCCTATTTTACAGAAATGAAAGTAGAACTGGGAAGTTATTTTTTATTTGGTTTTGTCATTCTCTCGGTTGTTTTTGAAGAAACCAGTAATTAAGATAATATTCGTTTAGCCAAACTGATCCAGTTTTGATGGCATAACTTTTTCATTAACTGATCGTCAAATCCCTGATCCATCATCAAATTAATTAGTTTTTTCATTCCTAAAACACTGGATAAGTCTTGAGGCATCATCGCACCATCAAAATCAGAACCCAATCCAACACAATCCTCTCCTAAGTAATCAATAAAATACTTAAAATGATCAACAACTATCTGAATATTGGTTTCTGCAATCATTTTGCCATCAGGTCTTAAAAAAGCAGGAGCAAAGTTAACTCCAACCATCCCTTTCGTTTCTTTAATCGCGTCAAGTTGTTTATTTGTTAAATTTCTTGTGTGAGGGCATAGCTGATGCGCATTGCTATGAGTTGCCACTAAAGGGTTGTGGGAATGTTTCGCAATATCCCAAAAACCTTTTTCATTCAAATGAGAATTATCCACGATGATTTTTAAATCGTTACAATATTTAATTAATTCTATTCCTTTATTTGTAAGGCCTTTGCCTGTATCGGGCGTATGAGGAAAAGCAAAAGGAACCCCTTCTCCAAAAATCGTTGGACGTGACCATACGGGCCCAATGGAACGAAGACCGGATCGATACAGTGCCTCTAAATTATAAAAATTATCATCTATGCACTCCGCACCCTCGATATGCATTAATACTGAAAGGCTTCTTTCTTGAAAGCTTTTTTCCAAATCAGAGCCTGATGTACAGATTTTAACTTTACCTTGAGAATGCTTTTCGATTTGAGATAAAAGAGAAATTTTTCTAATCACAACCGGGAGAGCTTGATCACTGCCAATTAAGTCAGGCAAAGGAAGTGAATATTCATCCTTTTCCATCTCATCATAACGAATAGGTTTATCACTGCTATCAACCTTAGCTTCAGGAGAAGGTACATAAATTGCAAAAAAACCCCCTCTAAAGCCCGCCTCTTCCATTCGAGGCAAATCAAGATGGCCCTCATTATCTCCTTGGAGAAAATCTTCATGCGCATTGATTTTATTTTTTAAATAAAGTCGAAAAAGAACATCGTTATGACCGTCAAATATTTGATAACTCATTTGAGAGTTATCATAACATTTTGTAGTTGTGACCATATAAGAAAAGTTTAATGTTCGCTCGATGGATTTTGCGACTTTTTTTTCTTTAGCTGGCGCAGCTTTTATTTTTGGTATCTCCCCAGGACCAGGAACCTTAGCCGCTCTATCAGTCTCAACAACGCAAGGGCTGCGATCTGGTTTAATTTTAGGAGCGGGAGAGGCCGTTGGAGATGTTGTTTATCTAACAATGGCTATTCTTTCGTTGGGATATTTGTCCACTTACCTAGAACCTGTGATGATTGTTGTTCGTTGGATCGGCGCAGGATATTTAATTTATCTAGGCGTGATGCAATTTCGACTATCTCGACTTCAATTAGACTCTTCTCAACAAATCCCAACTGGTTTTCTTAAACAATTTTTGATGGGATTTTTAATTGGAGGGACAAATCCAAAGGTAATTTTGTTTTATCTATCTTTTATTCCTCTTTTTTTGGACTTATCCAATATTAGTTTGATGACAGGGATTCAAATTATTCTCACGGTATATTTTAGTGTTTTTGCCTCTTTGGTAGTTGTTTGTGGGGCTGGTAATCAAATTAAATCTTGGGTGACCAAACCCTCCTCTGCTAAAAGATTAAATCAGATTACCGGCAGTGTGATGGTTCTTGTAGGGTTGCTGTTGGTGGTCTCATAAAGAGACATTAGCTGTTCTATTTTAGCAAAAGTAAATTTTTCAATTCCGCATATAAATATGGTCAAAAGGAAACATAAAAATGAACAAATCTTACGCATTTACAGGAAGATCAATCAAGTTTTGGCTTGGTCTTTTTAATTTTATAACAACTACAAAAGAAGATGGAATTGAAAACTTTTGCAAAACCGAATATGGCACTGATTGGCAGTGGGCATACTCCCATTATCAAAAGAATAAATCATTCCCATCACCACTAAAACAAGCTGCTTAATGAATAGTATTTTCAAAACTCTTCAACAAGTAGTTCTGATTAAAAAGGATAAAAAATCACTCATTCCTAATCGAGATGATTTATATCTTGCAGGATCAACAGACTTGTTTGATTTAGAGCGTCGACAAAAAGAGCTCGATACTCGATTTATAAGAAAATTTTAAAGCGCCCTTTACTTTACTTAAAGGGCCTTTAGCCCAACAACCATATCTCCACAGCTACAAAAATAAATAGTCCCGAAAAGATTAAGTTTACGATATTTTTGGGTCGGTTAAAATAATTAGAAAACTTTTTCATACCAAAAAAATGGCCAATAATGGAGTAATTCATTGCTGAAATAAAAAAAGAGCCAATTGAAAAAATTAAGGCTATTTGAAAAGTTAAATTTTCACTGAATTTAATGGTTGCTAAGGCGGACCAAAAAGCAAACGCCTTAGGGTTAGTATAGGCCACGATCACAGCTTTTCTCATACTAGTCAAAAAATTCTTTTCATTGGTTGACTTGATTAATTCATTTTGAGAGTTGAAATATTGCTTTCCTATTTGATAAGCCAGATAAATCATGTATGCACTGGCTAAAACTTTTAAGATGTAAAAACCCCAACCCATTAATTGAGAAATCAAAAAAGATATGCCTGTAGTAGCTAAGAGACACCAAGTAAAAGATCCGATAGCTGTTCCGACGGCAGCTCCCCAAATTTGATATTTATTTCCCCCCATACCTACAGAGGCAACAAAAAAAGTATTTGGTCCTGGAAGAAAAACAGCAAAATAAAATACAATCCAGCCCGATAGCAGAGCTAAGAAAATTTCATACATATATGTAAATGATTAATGATTTAAAATTTGACTAAGGAAAAGTTTAGTACGATCGCTTTTTGGATTATTGAAAAATTCATCAGGCTTTGCTTGTTCGATGATACGCCCTTCATCCATAAAGATCATTTGATCCGCAACCGTCTTTGCAAAACCCATTTCATGAGTTACCACTAGCATCGTCATTCCTTCTTCCGCTAATTGGATCATCACATCCAAAACCTCTTTAATCATTTCAGGATCAAGAGCTGAGGTAGGCTCATCAAATAACATAATATCGGGGTTCATCGCAAGAGATCTCGCAATAGCCACACGCTGTTGTTGACCACCTGATAATTGCCCAGGAAACTTTTCAGCCTGTTCAGGAATTTTTACCTTTTCCAAGTATGACATGGCAATTTCTTCAGCTTCCTTTTTGGGCATTTTCTTCACCCAAATAGGCGCCAAGGCGATATTATCTAAAACAGATAAATGGGGGAAAAGATTAAACTGTTGGAAAACCATTCCCACGTTCTTTCTAATTAAATCAATATTTTTAAGATCATTAGTCAGCTCAGTTCCATGAACTACAATTTTGCCTTCTTGATGGGCTTCCAAACGATTAATACAACGGATCATAGTTGATTTACCGGAACCACTAGGTCCGCAAATCACAATTCTTTGTCCTTTCTGAACGGTTAAATCAATATCTTTGAGAACATGAAAATCGTCATACCATTTGTTAACTTTTTCTAATTGGATTACTTGCTCTGGCATCTTTAACTATTATCCGTCTTCAATTTCTTTTCTAAATATAAACTATACCTCGACATACCAAAGCAGAATATAAAGAAAACTAGCGAAATAAAAACATAAACCTCATAGTATAGCTTAGTCCAAGTCATATCTGCTAAAGCTGCTCTACCTATTCCTAATAAATCAAAAAGTCCAATGATTAATACTAGCGATGTGTCCTTAAACAAACCAATACAAGTATTGACGATTGGTGGAATTGCAATTTTTAATGCCTGAGGTAAAACAATTTTTCTTGTGGTTTGCCAATAGGTCAAACCCAATGACTGTGCTGCTTCTACTTGACCTCGAGGTATTGCTTGCAAACCCCCTCTTATTGCTTCTGCCATATAAGCTGATTGGAACAAAGTTACCGCAACTAAAGCTCTTAACAAATTATCTGGGTTTATTCCTTCGGGTAAGAATAATGGAAGCATAATATTCGCAGTAAATAAAAGTGTAATAAGAGGAACACCTCGAATAAATTCGATAAAAACAACACATATTGATTTAATAATTGGTAATTTAGATCTTCTTCCTAGAGCCAATAAAATACTCAAAGGAAAAGCAAGGGCTATTCCTGTAACCCCTAAAAATAAAGTGACCAACAAACCGCCCCATTTATTTGTTCCAACTGTGCTGAGACCTGGTCCACCATATAACATAAAATAGGCTATAAATGGATATGCGAATGTAAAATAAATGAAATATCTTCTAAATGGGATTTTATCAA
>OCRN01000032.1_pt1 | contig 25686 bp, 25 predicted proteins | sample 1534761 | NCBI WGS metagenome assembly OCRN01 (sample SAMEA3275602, study PRJEB22092) | marine metagenome | biome: ENVO:01000047 "MEDITTEREAN SEA BIOME"; feature: ENVO:00002042, "SURFACE WATER"; material: ENVO:00002010, "SEA WATER" | collected 2014-06-21T10:50:00+00 | depth 0 m | reverse complement strand
CGGGGCAGGGGCGTTGCAATATTCGGCATAACCGCCGCCTGAAACCAGTGCACAGACCTTGTCACCAATCGAAAACCCGGTGACGCTGTCATCCATGGCGACGATTTCCCCCGCCACTTCCAGCCCGGGAATGAGCGATGCCCCGGGGGGCGGATTGTAATTTTGATAATATAAAGATTGTTAGGAGATTTTATAATGTGATTAATCAATATGTAGATAAAGAATTCTTAATTATTGATGATCGAAACAAACCTTTTGATAAAAGTTCAGATCAGGTAATTCAATTTGACAATTTTTTTGATTTTTATTTAAAAACTGATGAAATCTTTCATCAATTATCATTTTTAAAAACAAAAATTCTATCTCGATCAATAACTATAACTAGATTATTTAATTTTAGAAAAAATAAAATTATCTCTAAATATTCTTTGATTGATAAAAACTATATTAAAAAAATGTTCGATCTCAAAAATCCAAAAGTAAAATTCAAAGATTTGGTACAGCTCTATAAAATTTCAGATGAAATTTTTAGTTTTAATAACGAAGAGTTTTCTTTAAAGGGAAAATTTAAAATTTTTAATGAAGAGTTGGTTAGAGAGAACTTGTATAACAGCTCAACTAAGATTGATTTAAGTCAATCTTTAGAAGAGCTGTTAAAAATTATAGATTAATAATCGTAGTAGAGATCGTATTCTTTAGGCGTAACTACAAGTTTATTTGGTTCAATCTCTTCTTCTCTTTTATATTCAATATATGACTCGATTAAGTCTTTCGTAAATACGTTTCCTTCAAGAAGGTAGTCATGATTAGCTTCTAAGTTGTTGACCGCTTCTTCTAGAGAAGATGGAACTTCTTTTACTTTAGCTTGCTCTTCTGGAGGTAAATCATAAAGATTTTTATCCATTGGTTCGCCCGGATCAATTCTATTTTTAATACCATCTAAACCAGCCATAACCATTGCAGCAAAAGCTAAATATGGATTAGCTGTAGCATCTGGACATCTAAACTCCACTCTCTTTGCTTTCGGAGATGGAGAGTAGGCAGGAATACGACAAATCGCACTTCTGTTTCTGTTAGAGTAAGCTAATTTTACAGGTGCTTCATACCCAGGAACCAATCTTTTAAATGAGTTAATTGTTGGGTTTGTAAAAGCTAGTAAAGATGGAGCATGCTTTAAAAGACCTCCAATATAAAATTTAGCTTCATCGCTTAAGTTTGCATAACCACTGTCCGCATAGAAAATTGGTTTGCCATTAGACCAAATACTTTGGTGGCAGTGCATACCAGAACCATTATCATTAGACAGAGGTTTTGGCATAAATGTTGCAGATAGACCATTGCTTTTAGCAGTATTTCTTACAACATATTTATATTTTTGAAGATCGTCTGCGTGAGAAAGTAGGGTGTCAAATCTAAGGTCTATTTCTTGTTGACCAGCAGTAGCAACTTCATGATGTTGTGCCTCAACCTTTAAACCAATAGAAACCATGTGGTTTACCATTTCGGATCTAACGTCTTGCATTGTGTCATGAGGAGGGCAGGGGAAATAACCACCTTTATTTCTGAGCTGATAACCTAAATTGGGTCTCTCATCAGAACCCTTATTCCAAACAGCTTCTCCGGAGTCAACGGAGAAAAATGAATTACTTGGATCGGTTGAAATTCTGACATCACTAAATAAGAAAAACTCCGCTTCAGCACCAAAGAAAATACTATCACCAATGCCTGAAGACTTAACAAACTCTTCTGCTTTTTTTGCAACATATCTTGGGTCTTTGTCATATTTTTGCCCAGTAATCGGATCTTGAATATCACAAATCATAACCAGAGTAGGGTCAGCAAAGAAAGGATCAACAAAAGCAGTTTCGATATCAGGTATTAAGATCATGTCACTAGCTTCGATAGATTGAAAACATCTAATAGAAGATCCATCAAAACCTACGCCTTCTTCAAACACATCCATTTCAAATGTATTGATATGATGTGAGAAATGATGCCATGTTCCTAATGGGTCTGTAAAACGAAAATCAATAAATTGAATACCTTTTTCGTCAATAAGTTTTTGTAATGATTTTTTATCCATATTAAAATACTCCTAAATTTTTTATGGTAGTGGGATAGATAAAGCTAAACTGCGTCTTTGCCTTTTTCGCCAGTACGAATTCTAATAGCTTCAGTAACTTCATATACGAAGATTTTGCCATCTCCAATTTTACCAGTGTTGGCTTGTTTGATAATGACATCAATTGCTTCTTTATATTTTTTATCATCTACTACTAGTTCGATCTTCACTTTTGGAAGAAAATCGACCACATACTCAGCGCCACGGTATAGCTCTGTATGGCCTTTTTGTCTACCAAAACCTTTTACTTCAGAGACAGTTAATCCACTGAGACCGATTTCGCCCAACGCATCTTTTACGTCTTCAAGCTTAAAAGGTTTAATAATAGCCTCAATTTTTTTCATACTATGGATTTCAAATATAATGTTTAATTTGCATAATATCTATACTATAAATTAATGCTAATTTTTGGCGGGTGTAGCTCAGCTGGTTAGAGCGCCGGTTTGTGGTACCGGAGGTCGGGGGTTCAAGTCCCCTTACTCGCCCCAATTTATTATGCGCCAGTGGCGGAATGGTAGACGCACTGGTTTTAGGTACCAGCGAGGCAACTCGTGGGGGTTCAAGTCCCTCCTGGCGCACCAAAAAAATTAAATAATATGCAATATAAAAATATAGAAACACAAAATCATAAATCCTCTTTTGAGGTATCTCTAGATCAGGAAGCCATAAGTAAAATTATCGATCAAAAGATAACTGAAAAACAATCTACATTTGAAATAGCAGGTTTTAGAAAAGGAAAAGTTCCTTTGAATATCATCAAATCTAAAATCGGTACAGAAGTAGAAAATGAAGTTTTAAATGAAGAGATATCAAAAAATATCTCAGAAATTAGTGAAAAGGAAAAAATACAATCTTTGATCCAACCCGATATTCAATTTAAAGATAATTATAATTTTTCTCTATCATTTTATTTAAAACCTGAGTTGAAAATCGACGATCTGAAAGATTCAGAAATTGAAAAAATTTCTGCGACCGTAGAAGATAAAGATATTGATGAATTCAGAGAAAAAGTAAGAAAAGAATATTATTCTCTTGAGTCTATTGATGAGTCAGATGAAAATTCAGTAATTGATTTTGAAGTTACTAATTTTGGAGAAGAGCAAAAAAAAATCTTTTCCCAAAAAGATGTGCGTATTGATTTAAACACACAAACAGAAGAACAGACTTTTCTAGATCTCAAAAAAGCTTTATTGAAAATTAAGAATAAGTCTGATTTTTCAATTACTACTAAAAATATCCAAATTGATGGAAAGATCAAAGATATCAATAAAAAGATTTATCCAAAAAATGATGAAGAATTAATAAAGATCTTAAAATTAGAATCTGTAAAAGACCTTAATACAAAAATTTCTGAAAAGTTGAATGATGATGTTAACTATTTTCAAAAAGAATTTTTTATTGAGGATTTACTCAAAGTGCTCTCTGAAAAAAAGAAAATAGAAATCCATGATGAAGTTGTGAACTTAGAGTTAAAAAGAAAATATCAAGTAGATATTACTTCAATGAAAGACGAACATAAAGAGCGAGTAGATAGTTTAAAAAAGATGACTAGTGATAACATTCAAAAAGATCTAATTTTTTCTGAATTGGTTAAATATCTTGATGTAAAAGTGGAACAAAATGAACTTCAAGAGCATATTCAAAAGTATTATGGTGAAAAAGTCGACCAAAGAGCTGCCGAAACAGCTTATGGCACTCTCCTTAGAAATAAAATCGCAGATAACTCTATGAAAACTTTTAAAATTAAAGAAACTAAGTTAAGTTTAGAAGAAATGATGAAAAAAGGATCCCATAATCATGAACCTGGTTCCCATAGTCATTGAGCAGTCAGGTAAAGGAGAAAGATCATTTGATATTTTCTCTCGTTTACTAAGAGAAAGAATTATTTTTCTGACTGGTCCAATTGATGATCAAACAGCTTCTTTAATATGTGCTCAACTTCTTTTCTTGGAGTCCGAAAATCCTGAGGAACCTATAAGCCTTTATATCAACTCACCTGGGGGTCTTGTTACTGCTGGATTAGCAATGTATGACACTATTCAGTATATTCGATGTCCTGTTCACACGGTTTGTATAGGTCAGGCCTCATCTGCGGGTTCTTTGATTTTAACATCAGGAAAATCTGGTCATCGATACGCTCTCCCTCATTCCAAAATTATGATCCACCAACCTTCTGGAGGATTTTCAGGTCAGGCAACTGATATTAAAATCCAAGCGGAAGAAATTTTAAAAACTAAAAAGAGACTTAACGAAATATACCAGAAGCATACAAATATAAGTATTACCGAAATCGAAAAAGCAATGGAAAGAGATAAGTTTTTCGATCCTGAAGAAGCTCTTAAGTTTGGTTTAATAGATAAAGTGATCACGGACAGAGAGGATAAGTAGTGGCAGACGATAAAATCTCTTCAGCTGGAACTTCAGATAAAAAAATATCTTGTTCTTTTTGCGGCAAAAGCCAAGAAGAGGTCAAAAAATTAATTGCTGGTCCTAATGTATACATATGTAATGAATGCGTAGTTCTTTGTAAGGATATCCTAGTAGAGGATGATAAAATTGATACAAAACAGGGTTTTGAAATTCCAAAACCTAGTGAAATATTTAATTATTTAGATGATCACATTATTGGACAAGATCATGCTAAGAAAATTTTATCTGTCTCAGTTTATAACCACTACAAAAGAGTTCAAAATCCTTCAAAGGATATTGAAATTTCAAAATCAAATATTTTATTAATTGGTCCAACTGGTTGCGGTAAAACATTGTTGGCACAAACTCTTGCAAAATTTTTAAATGTTCCTTTTACAATAGCTGATGCTACCACTCTTACAGAGGCTGGCTATGTAGGAGAAGATGTTGAAAATATAATATTACGATTGCTTCAACAATGCGATTATGACGTTAGCTTGGCTCAAAAAGGAATTGTATATATCGATGAAATCGACAAAGTTGGAAGAAAAAGTGAAAATCCTTCTATTACCCGAGATGTATCAGGAGAAGGTGTTCAACAGGCTTTATTAAAAATAATTGAAGGAACTACTGCGAGCGTTCCTCCACAAGGTGGCAGGAAACACCCTCAACAAGAATTTCTTCAAGTAGATACCAAAAATATTTTATTTGTATGTGGCGGCGCTTTCGAAGGAATTGATAAAATTATTAAAAATAGAATCAATAAGAAGTCCATTGGTTTTAATAAATCTATTAATCAAGATGTTCCGATGACATCACAGCTTGAAAACGATGATTTAATTAAATTTGGTCTTATACCTGAGTTGGTTGGAAGACTTCCTGTAAGTGCAAGTTTAGATGAATTAAAATTGGAAGATTTAAAAGAAATTTTAACCAAACCTAAAAATGCTATTTCTAAACAGTACAAAGCTCTTTTTTCTTTTGAAGGGGTAGAATTTGAAATAACTGAAGATGGACGTGATCAAATTGCTCAGCTAGCTGTTGATAAAAAAATAGGTGCTAGAGGGCTCAGATCCATTATGGAAAAATTATTATTAGAATGTATGTACGATATCCCTGATAAGGACTCTGTGGATAAAGTAGTGCTCAATAAGGACGCGGTAGTAACAAACAATCCGATTATTGTCTACAAAGAAAAAGAAAAAATAAAAAAAAAAGTAGGTGAAAATTAGAAATTCCTCACTATCTTAATAGTATGGAAAATCAAATCATCGGTCCAATTTTACCTCTCAGAGACTTAGTAGTTTATCCCTCTATAACCTCACCCTTATTCGTTGGTCGAGCAAAATCTATTGATGCAATTAACTTTGCGATGAATAATAACGAAAAAATTATTTATTTATTTACCCAAAAAGAACCCACTACTGATGACCCTCAGGTTAATGATGTTTATGCCTATGGTGTAAAATCAAAGATTATCCAATTTTTAAAGCTTCCAGATAATACCTATAAAGTATTAACCGAAGGCCTAGAGATTGTAAAAATTAAATCTGCAGTAAAAGCTACTAATAACTTCCTCACAGCAAAACTCGAACCTATTTCAATCAATAAAAAGAATTCTGTTGAATTGAAGGCATCATTGAGAGTATTAAAAAATGAATTCCAAAATTACATCCAAAATATTGGAAACAACAATGATATTTTAGAAGGACTTCTTAACATAGACGATCCTTATCAATTTATTGATAACGTTTATTATAATTTGAATGTCAGTATTGAAGAAAAACAAAAAAATTTAGAAATAACAGATATAAATAAAAAAATTCAAAATCTTTTAAATTTCTTCTCAAAAGAATTAAATTTTTCTGCGCTCGAAAAGAAAATCAAAAATCGTGTTAAACGCCAAATGGAGAAAACTCAGCGTGAGTACTATTTAAATGAACAGATGAAAGCCATCCAAAAAGAATTAGGAGACGGGGAAGACGGTTCCAATGAATATACAGAAATTGAAAAAAAGATTAATGAAGTAAAGTTGTCTAAAGAAGCTAAAGATAAGGCTCTTAATGAGTTTAAGAAATTAAAATCAATGAGTCCAATGTCTGCTGAGGCTTCTGTAATTAGAAACTATTTAGAGTGGTTGTTGGATATTCCTTGGGAGAATTTTTCAAAAGAAATTAATGATATCGCAGGTGCAGAAAAAATATTAAATCAAGATCATTATGGTTTAGAGAAAGTTAAAGAGAGAATTTTAGAATTTTTGGCTGTAAAAAAACGCTCTAAAAAAGCAACTGGCACTATCTTGTGTTTTATAGGACCTCCAGGCGTGGGTAAGACTTCACTTGGTAAATCAATAGCAAGAGCAACAGGTAGAGAATTTGCAAAAATTTCCCTTGGCGGTATTCGAGATGAAGCTGAGATCAGAGGTCATAGAAGAACTTATATTGGGTCAATGCCAGGTAGATTTATTCAGGCGATGAAAAAGACCAAAACATCAAATCCTATAATTCTTTTGGATGAAATTGACAAGTTAGGTAATGACTGGCGAGGTGACCCGTCTTCAGCTCTTTTAGAAGTTTTAGATCCTGAACAAAATAACCAATTCAATGATCATTATTTGGAAGTAGATTATGATTTATCAAATGTGATGTTCATCTGCACTGGTAATACTTATAACATTCCGGGGCCGCTACTAGATCGACTAGAAGTTATTGAAGTTTCTGGTTATACCGAAAAAGAAAAAATTGAAATTGCTAAAAAATATCTAATTCCAAGAAAAATGAATAAAAATATTCTAAAGCCCTCTGAGTTTAAATTAGACCGTTCTGCAGTCACAAATGTTGTCAGACACTATACTCGAGAGTCAGGTGTACGTGGTCTTGAAAAAGTTTTTGATAAACTTTTTAGAAAACTAGTTTTTCAATTAGAAAAAACAAAATCCAGATCAAAAAAACCATTTGTTTTTGATGAAAAGACAATAAAAAAGTTTTTAGGTCCTGAAAAGTTTAAAGATAGTATTTTAGAGAAGAAAAACTTAGTAGGAATTACTAATGGCTTAGCATGGACTCAAGTTGGAGGAGATATTCTTAATATTGAAGTAAACCTATCTTCAGGTAAAGGGATGATACATGCAACGGGTAAATTAGGCGATGTAATGAAAGAGTCAATTACAGCAGCATTAGGATATATTAAATCTAATTCAGTCGAATTTGGAGTTAATCCTAAAGTCTTTGAAAAAGTAGACATCCATTTACACGTCCCTGAAGGCGCCATTCCAAAAGATGGTCCAAGCGCAGGTATAACTATTTTTACCTCTCTTATTTCTTCATTAACGGAAATTAAAATAAAAAGGGAAGTGGCAATGACTGGTGAGATCACATTAAAGGGCAGAGTACTTCCTATTGGTGGTTTAAAAGAAAAGCTATTAGCAGCAATTCGTTATGGCATTAAGACTGTAATTATTCCAAAAGAAAACGAGAAAGACTTAATCGAAATTCAAAAAGATATTCAAAATAAATTAACTATTAAAAAAGTTGAGTTTGCTAGAGAGGTTCTAGATATAGCCTTGGATGGAAAAATAAGCAAAATCAATAAAAAATTGGACTGGAGACATATAGTTAGTGAGTCCATGAAGCAAAAAAACCAGCAAAATCAAGAAAAAACGTTCGTAAACTAGTATATTATTGTTGATTTTCTTACCTTTTTCTTACTACAATTAGATAATAGAATCACTAAGGAGGTTCGGTATGAATAAAAATGAACTCATTGCTGAATACAGTTCAAAAAATAACGTTGGTAAATCAGATGCAACTAAGGCTGTAGAAAGTTTATTTGATATTATCACAGAAACATTGAAGGCTGGTGGAGACGTTAAGATTGCTGGTTTTGGTACTTTTAAAGTTGCTAACACTAAAGCAAAAACTGGAAGAAATCCACGTACCGGAGAGTCAATTGAAATTCCTGCATCAAAAAAGCCAAAATTTCTTGCTGGAAAACAGCTTAAAGAACTAATAAAGTCCACAGTCTAATTTTTAATTAGATAGGGCGATTAGCTCAGTTGGTAGAGCATCTCGTTTACACCGAGAGGGTCGGCGGTTCGAGTCCGTCATCGCCCACCATTCGATATTAATCGGGGGTGTAGTTCAGTTGGTTAGAACGCCTGCCTGTCACGCAGGAGGTCGCGGGTTCGAGTCCCGTCGCTCCCGCCACTTTTAATATCTTTAAAACTAACCTTGTTGCGTCATTTTATTAATAGTTAATGCAACAATTTTAACTACATTAATATCTTTATGTACAACGTTGATTACATTTTAATTTTAATTTTTATTGTCATTGGTGCAGGGATGGCTTTAGCAATGTATTTGCTTTCTAAAATTCTATCACCTAGTTCGCCTGACTCAGAAAAATTATCTGCATACGAATGTGGATTTGAAGCATTCGATGATGCTCGTTCCAAGTTTGATGTGAAGTTTTACCTTGTATCAATTCTTTTTATTATTTTTGATTTAGAAATTGCATTTTTATTTCCATGGGCTGTTAGTTTAAAAAATATTGGAGCATTAGGTTTTTACTCAATGATGTTTTTCTTATTTATTTTGACTGTTGGATTTATTTATGAGTGGAAGAATGGAGCGTTAGATTGGGAGTAAATATTGAACATAATTCATCATTAAATATTGATGAAGTTTTTGAAAAAAAAGGTTTTGTTACCGCTTCATTTGAAAACTTAATTAACTGGGCGCGCTCAGGATCACTATGGCCAATGACTTTTGGCCTTGCTTGTTGTGGTGTAGAGATGATGCACTCTTATATGAGTCGTTATGATTTAGATCGACTAGGAGTAATACCAAGAGGTTCACCAAGACAGTCAGACGTGATGATTGTTGCTGGCACTTTGACAAATAAAATGGCATCCGCCCTTCGAAAAGTTTATGACCAAATGCCTGAACCAAGATGGGTAATTTCTATGGGTTCTTGTGCTAATGGTGGAGGTTACTACCATTACTCTTATTCCGTCGTTCGTGGTTGTGACCGTATTGTTCCAGTTGATATTTATGTTCCTGGCTGTCCTCCTACAGCAGAAGCATTGCTTTACGGCATTATGCAGCTACAAGACAAGATCAAAAAGAAAAGAAAGATTTATAGGTAACTTTTGTCTCCCAATTTGCTTCAGAAATATTCAGTAGGAAATTTCCACTTTCCCGTACGATCGGGTGTTGACAACATTTTAGTTAATAAAGAGTCGATATTAGAGGTGGTTCAAAAAGTTAAAGAAGACGATGAATTACTTTATGAGCAACTAATCGATATCACTGCAACTGACAATATTCTCTCTAAAACAGGATATTCTAGTGAGCGTTATACGCTTATTTATACTTTTTTAAGCTTAAAATTTAATAAAAGGTTATTTATTTTTACTAATATTTCGGAGGAAGATTTAAATATCGACTCTATAACTCAAATTTTCGAGTGTGCTGATTGGTATGAGAGAGAATGCTATGACCTTTTTGGTATTAAATTTAAAAATCATCCCAACCTTCAAAGATTAATGAATGATTATAATTTCCAAGGCCATCCTTTAAGAAAAGACTTCCCTTTAACTGGATATGAAGAGGTTCGTTATGATGAAAATCTAAAAAAAGTTGTCTATGAACCAGTCAGTCTAAAACAAGAATTTAGAGACTTCGACAATGAAAGCCCTTGGGAGGGTATGAAAGAAACTATTCAAGAAGAATTAAAGAAATAATGTCTGAAAATTTTAAACCTGTAACTCTCAACTTTGGTCCACAGCATCCAGCTGCACATGGGGTTCTTCGTTTACTTGTTCAGCTTGAAGGTGAAGTCGTTAATAAAGCAGAACCTCATATTGGATTATTACATAGAGGTACAGAAAAACTTATTGAACAAAAAACCTATACTCAGGCTATCCCGTATTTTGATCGACTCGATTATGTATCCCCAATGTGTCAAGAGCATGCTTTTGCAATTGCCGTAGAGGATCTTTTAAATATTCAGGCACCTGAAAGAGCACAATATATTCGCGTCATGTTTGCTGAGGTAACAAGAATTTTAAATCATTTACTTAATATTCCTGCATTTGCGATGGATATTGGTGCGGCGACACCAATGCTTTGGGCATTTGAGGAAAGAGAAAAAATGTTGGAGTTTCATGAAGCTGTTTCTGGTGCTCGTTTCCATGCTGCTTATTTTAGACCTGGAGGCGTTCATCAAGATTTACCCGACGGGCTTTTAGAAAAAATGAAAGTTTATTTTGAAAATTTTCCAAAGTTCATTGATACGCTCGAAGAACTGCTAACAGAAAATAGAATTTTTAAACAACGCTCAGTTGATATAGGAATCTTGAGTAAAGAGGATGCTGTACGATTAAGTTGTAGTGGTCCGGTTTTACGTGCAAGCGGTGTTGCTTGGGATTTAAGAAAGTCCCAACCTTATGATGTTTACGACAAAGTAAAGTTCTCTATTCCTGTTGGAAAAACAGGAGATACCTATGATCGTTATTTAGTGCGTATGGAGGAAATGAGAGAGTCTGTAAAAATTATTCTTCAATGTATAGATCTAATTCCTAATGGCGCGGTCATGATTGAAAACAATAAGATTACACCGCCTAAAAGATCTGAGATGAAGAACTCAATGGAAGCAATTATCCATCATTTCAAACTCTTTACTGAGGGTTATCGTGTACCTGAGGGCATCACTTACCGCTCAGTTGAGGCGCCCAAAGGGGAATTTGGTGTTGTTCTTGTTTCTGACGGAAGCTCTAAGCCCTATAGATGTAAACTCAGAGCTCCTGGTTTCCCTCATCTTCAAGCTTTGCACTTCTTGTCTCAAGGTCATCAATTAGCTGATTTGCCATCTATTTTAGGAAGTCTAGATATTGTTTTTGGAGAAATTGATCGATGAGTGGTAATCATCCGGGTTTATCAAATAATTTTATTCGTTCAGGTGAAAAATTTGAATGGTCCAAAGAAAATTTAAAAGAAATTAAAAAAATCATTTCAAAATATCCAAAAGAACGCAAGCAAAGTGCGGTGATGCCTTTGCTTTATTTGGCCCAAGAACAAAATAAAAATTGGGTTAGTATAGAATGTATTGAGGCGATTGCAGAGACACTTCAAATGCCAAAGATAAGAGTTACCGAAGTAGCATCTTTTTACTCAATGTATAATTCTCAACCTGTTGGTAAAAATTTAATTCAAGTTTGTCGAACTTCACCTTGTTGGCTTAGAGGTTCAGATAAAATTACTGATATAATCTGTAAAGAGACCAAATGTGGAATTAATGAAACGAGTGAAGATAATTTATTCACTGTTGTGGAAGTTGAGTGTTTAGGAGCATGCTCAAATGGCCCTATGATACAAATCAATAATGATTTTTTTGAAGACCTCGATCAAGACTCAACAAAGCAAATCATAGAAAATATTAAAAATAACATTCCAAATAAAATTGGCTCCCAAAAGGGAAGAAAGAGTTCAGAAAATGCTTAGCAATCAAGATAAAATTTTTCAAAATCTCCACGGTTTTGATGATGCTTTTCTAGAGGGTGCAAAAAAAAGAGGTTCTTGGTCTAACACCAAAGAAATTTTATCTAAAAGTCAAAATGATGTCATTGAATTGGTTAAATCAAGTCAGCTTCGTGGAAGAGGAGGAGCTGGATTTTCTACAGGATTAAAATGGTCTTTTATGCCAAAAGATACTGGCAAACAGCATTATTTAGTTGTTAATGCAGATGAGTCTGAACCAGGTACCTGCAAAGACAGAGAAATTATTAGAAACGACCCTCATACTTTGATTGAAGGATGTTTAATTGCATCTTACGCGATCCAAGCCACTAAGTGTTACATCTATATTAGAGGTGAGTATCATCACGAATATGTCCAATTAGAAAAAGCAATTGCTGAAGCTTATGACAATAATCTTATCGGTAAAAATGCTTGTGGCAGTGGTTATGATTTTGACCTTTATGTTCACCGTGGTGCTGGTGCTTATATTTGTGGAGAGGAAACTGCTTTATTAGAAAGCCTAGAAGGAAAAAAGGGTCAGCCAAGATTAAAGCCTCCTTTTCCTGCAGGTGCTGGACTTTACGGCATGCCAACAACTATTAATAATGTGGAGTCTATTGCTGTAGTTCCTACTATTTTAAGAAGAGGTCCTGAATGGTTTAAGTCGATAGGAGCCGAAAACAACACAGGCACAAAAGTATTTTGTATTTCAGGGAACGTAAATAACCCTTGCACTGTCGAGGAAGAAATGGGCATTCCTCTTAAAGAGTTAATTGAAAAGCATGCTGGTGGAGTTGATGGTGGATGGAATAATTTAAAAGCAATTATTCCTGGTGGTTCTAGTACTCCAATGCTTTCAAAAGATGTTTGTGAAACAGTTTTAATGAATTTTGATGATCTAAGAGCTAATGGTTCTGGTTTAGGTACCGCAGGTGTGATTGTGGTAAACAAAAATCACGACATCACACAGGTGATTGAAAGATTTGCTCATTTTTACAAACACGAAAGTTGTGGTCAGTGTACCCCTTGTCGAGAGGGTACAGGATGGATGTTTAGGATGATGCAAAAACTTGTAAGAGGGGAGATATCACCTGAGCAACTCGAGTTACTAGAAAATGTTACCAAACAAATTGAAGGCCATACTATATGCGCACTAGGTGATGCCGCGGCTTGGCCTATTCAGGGATTAATTAAAAATTTCAAACCAGAATTATTAGAAAAATATAATCAAAAAAGAAAAGCATCATGAGTGAAGATTCATTAATTAATATCAAAATTAATAACAAAGAAATTCAAGTTGATAAAAACTTAACGGTGATGCAAGCTTGTGAAATAGCGGGTGAAGAAATTCCAAGATTTTGTTATCACGATAAATTATCAATTGCTGGAAATTGCAGAATGTGTCTGGTGGAAATTGAAAAAGCACCAAAGCTAGCTTCTTCTTGCACTATGCCTTTAATGGAAGGTATGTCCATTATTACTAATTCAGATAAAGTTAAGGCTGGACGCAAAGGTGTTATGGAGTTTTTACTGATTAACCATCCATTAGATTGTCCTATTTGCGATCAAGGAGGTGAGTGCGATCTTCAAGATCAAGCAATGTATTACGGTTTTGATAAATCTCGATATCAAGAAAATAAAAGAGCGGTTGATAATAAAAATATGGGACCTTTAGTGAATACCATAATGACAAGATGTATTCATTGCACACGTTGTGTTCGTTTTGCAACCGAGGTTGCGGGCGTCCCTGAACTAGGGATGTTGGGTAGAGGTGAAAATGCTGAAATTACTACATACTTAGAGCAATCAATTACATCTGAATTATCCGGAAATGTTATAGATTTATGTCCTGTAGGTGCCCTAACTAGCAAGCCTTATCAATTCAAAGCTCGTCCATGGGAATTAAAAAGAACAGACTCCATTGATATTTTTGATGCCGTTGGTTCCAATATTAGAATTGATAGCCGTGCTGAAGAAATTCTTCGAGTTACCCCAAGAGCGAATGATTTAATTAATGAAGAATGGATAACTGATAAAGTTCGTTTTAATTATGATGGTTACTACCAACAAAGAATAGATCAGCCATATATAAGAAAGAACGGCACTTTAGAACCTGTAACCTGGTCTGATGCTATTAAATCTCTTAAGCAAAAACTAAAACAATCAAAACCATTATCTCTTATTGGCGATCAAGTAGATATTGAAACAGGATATGCTATTAAGAAGTTTATGAAGAACTTTGGTGATAATAATGTGGAATGCAGAACGGACAATCAAGCAATTATTCAAAATAATTTTGAAAGCATTCGTTTTAATACTCCTTTAACAGAAATAGAAAATGCTGATTTGATCATAATTGGGGGAACGAACCCAAGAATAGAAGCTCCTATCATCAATCATAAAATTTTTAAGGCATATAATAATTTTGCTGAAATATTTAATATTGGTGAAAATCTTGATTTAAATTATCCAACCCATCAACTAGGCGAAGATTTATCTAATTTAAATTCAGAGGATTTGCAAAAAGCATTAAAAAAATCAAAAAACCCTTTGATGATTATCGGTTCTGGTTTTCTATCAAATATTCAAGATGTCAAAACACTAAAAGCATTATTTGAATTCTCTTATAAGAATAAAATTATTACTGATGAGAAAAATAATTTAAATTTCTTAACACCTCATGCATCAAGAATTGGCAATCTTCTTTTAGGGAATACAACAAATATTGACTGCCAACCTCTTAGTTCAATCAATAAAAAAGATTTTGATATTGTTCTTTCTTTTGGCTCTGAAGTTATTGCAAACTCTGATTTCGAAAATTTATTTAAAATTTATTTCGGTCATCATGGCGACGAGGGGGCTTTGAAGGCTGATATCGTCTTACCAACCCCTCTTTATACTGAAAAGTATGGTACCTTTGTTAACATCGAAGCTCGACCCCAAGAGGCTAAAAAATGTCATAATCCAATTGGACAAGCAAAAGAAGAATGGGCCATTTTAAAGGAATTATCTAACCAATTATCACTACCTTATGAAATCGAAAGTTTTGAGGATTTAAGAGAAGAGTTATCTAAAAATTTTCCTGAACTATTGTTTTGGAATAATGTTATCTCTGTTCAAAAATCTAATACTTCATCTGATAATAACCAGGTTGAAAGCTGTAAAGCTACGTACCCAATAAGTAACTTTTATATGGCTGATGTGATCTCTAAAAATTCCATCACTATGGCTAAGTGCGTTGAAGAAATTCTCTCGAAGCCCTTATTGGAGAAAACAGCATAACCATGGATACTATGACAATGGAAATTTTTATTGGAGTTTTAAAAATATTTAGCTTTGTTGTTCCGGTTCTTGTCTCTGTTGCTTTGCTTGTATATTTAGAAAGAAAAGTGCTGGGCGCAGTTCAACTTAGAAAAGGTCCAAACGTGGTTGGTCCATTTGGAATTCTTCAAAGTTTTGCTGATGTTATTAAATTAATCACAAAAGAAAATCTTCTGCCATCAAGTTCTAACAAATTTTTATTTATATTTGCCCCCATGTTGACTTTGATTTTAAGTTTAATTGCTTGGGCTGTTATTCCAGTCAGTTCTACTTATGTAATAGCTAATATAAATATAGGGATTTTATATCTCTTTGCTGTTTCCTCTTTTGGTGTTTACGGTGTAATTATTGCAGGGTGGGCGAGCAATTCTAAGTATCCCTTCTTAGGAGCTCTTCGATCAGCCGCCCAAATGATTTCTTACGAAGTTTCAATTGGCTTTGTTATCATCACAGTTCTAATTTGTGTAGGTTCACTCAATCTAATTGATATTGTGGAAAGTCAAAAAAATCTTTGGTTTGCTATTCCATTGTTGCCAATGTTTGTGGTATTTATCATTTCTGCCTTGGCGGAAACAAATAGACTTCCATTTGATTTACCCGAAGATGAGGCTACTCTTGTTGCTGGTTTCTTTACTGAGTATTCCTCAATTTCTTTTGGTCTCTTTTTCTTAGCTGAGTACGCCAACATGATATTGATGAGCTCCCTTACTGTTATTCTATTTTTAGGTGGTTGGTATCCACCTCTAGATATCTTTCCCCTAAATGCTATTCCTGGGATCTTTTGGTTTGCTTTAAAAGTTTTTTTGATTTTGTTTGTGTTTTTATGGGTTAGGGCAACTTTCCCACGTTATCGATACGACCAACTTATGCGTCTAGGTTGGAAGATATTTTTACCTCTAACATTAGTGTGGGTTGTTATTACATCTTCATTTTTATTTTATTTTGGACTATTGCCTAACTAATGTCTTTTATAACTAAATATATCAAATCATTTACCTTATTTGAGTTAATGAAAGGTCTAGCATTAACATTGAGATACTTTTTTAAACCTAAAGTGACCATTAATTATCCCAATCAAAAAGGTCCATTGAGTCCAAGATTTAGAGGCGAGCATGCGCTTCGAAGATATCCTAACGGTGAAGAGAGATGCATAGCTTGTAAACTTTGTGAAGCTGTTTGTCCTGCGCAAGCAATCACTATTGAAGCTGAACCTAAGCCTGACGGAAGTCGAAGAACAACTCGATATGACATTGACATGACAAAATGTATTTATTGCGGACTATGTCAGGAAGCTTGTCCGGTAGATGCGATTGTAGAAGGTCCAAACTTTGAATATGCAACGGAGACTCGAGAAGAGCTTTTATACGATAAAGAAAAGTTACTACGTAACGGCGATATATGGGAGAAGCAAATAAGTGAAAATATTCGAAGGGACAGTAAGTTTAGATAATGTTTCTTTTAGGGACTTTCTATTTTTTCGCATCGTTTTTGATAGTGACATGTATATCTGTGATTTTTTCAAAAAATCCTGTTAACTCAGTTTTATTTTTGGTTTTAGCTTTTTTAAATTCTACTTTTTTATTTATTTTAATTGGTGCAGAATTTGTAGGGATTATTTTAGCCATCGTCTATATAGGTGCGGTTGCAATTCTTTTTTTATTTGTGGTGATGATGTTAGACATTCAGTCCACAACTTTAATGTTCAATATTAAAAGATACATTCCCTTAGCTTTATTGTTTGCGGGTGTAATTTTAGCTGAAATTATTTACTTAACTGTATTTAAGAGTTCTAAATCAAATTTAAGTGAAATTGTTAGATCTCCTAATAATACCGAGGAAATCGGCAACGTTCTATACACCAAGTACTTTATTGATTTTCAATTAAGCGGGGTAGTACTTTTGTTAGCTATGATTGGAGCAATTGTTTTGACCCACGTTTATCGCCCATCAATTAAAAGACAAAATATTGAAAAGCAAAACACAACATACTCTAAAGATCGAATTCAATTAGTTGATCCGAAGTCAGGGGAGGGCCTCAATTATAATGAGTAGCCTTACTTATAATCACTTTTTTATTTTATCATTGATTGTTTTTATCATTGGCTGTTTTGGTCTTTTTCTTAATCGAAGAAATATGATTTTAATTTTAATGTGCATTGAAATAATTTTATTGGCTGCAAATATTAATTTTGTCTCTGCTTCTGTCTTTCTGAATGATATCAATGGGCAAGTATTCTCTATTTTTATTCTAACAATTGCCGCTGCGGAAGCTGCTATTGGTTTAGCAATATTGGTTATTTATTTTAGAAATAAGGGAGAGATTGATGTCACAAAAATCAATCAACTTAGAGATTAATGCTAAGTTATAAACTCCTTTTTTTTCTTCCCTTGCTTTCAACTATAGTTACTTATCCGTCAGGAATTTTTTTTGGTGAAAGATTTGCTCAAGTTATTTCATCTGGATTGATTTCTTTATCTGCAATTCTCAGCTGGTATTTCTTTATTAACTTTTATAGTTCTGACTCAGCTGAAGTTATTATTCCCGTCTTAGATTGGTTATTAATCTCAGGTCAATTCTTTAACTGGGGTATCGCAGTCAACTCACTGACTTTGATTATGTTGACTTTGGTTTTGACAGTTTCGGCCCTTGTTCATATCTATTCTATTGAGTACATGGCTCACGATAAATCAAAAACTCGTTTTATGACTTATTTGAGTCTTTTTACATTTTGTATGGTCGCTTTAGTTGTCAGCGATAATCTTATTCAGCTTTTCTTTGGTTGGGAGGGTGTTGGTTTGGCTTCTTATCTATTAATAGGTTTTTGGCATCACAAAAAATCAGCAAACCTCGCTGCAATGAAAGCGTTTTTGGTCAATAGAGTTGCAGATTTTGGTTTTTTAATCGGTATAGCTACCCTTTACATCTTTTTAGATACTTTATCGATCAATGAAATTGTTCAAAATCGAGAGTACCTACCTTTATTCCAAATTAACTTCTTTGGTTTTAGTATAGATGCTCTTACTTTTGCTTGCTTCTTTTTATTTATTGGAGCAATGGGGAAGTCTGCTCAGTTTGGTTTTCATACATGGCTTCCAGATGCTATGGAGGGCCCAACCCCCGTTTCAGCTTTAATTCATGCTGCTACTATGGTGACCGCAGGTGTGTTTCTTACTGTAAGATTTTCTGAGTTAATGGTGATGTCTGACTTTGTTATGACTTTTATTCTAATCATTGGATTACTTACCGCTTTCTTTGCCGCCTCGGTAGGTTTTTTTCAAAAAGATATAAAAAAAGTCATTGCCTATTCTACGTGTAGCCAACTAGGTTTTATGTTCGTAGCCTGTGGTCTAGGTGCCTTTAACATAGCAATTTTCCATTTGATAACACATGGATATTTTAAGGCTTTATTATTTCTTTCTTCAGGTTCTGTTATTCATGGAGTTCATGATGAACAAGACATGGACAAGATGGGAAAATTATTTTCCAAGATGAAAATCACTGCCATTATGATGTGGATTGGAACCTTAGCAATAATTGGTTTCCCTTATTCTTCTGGTTATTTTTCAAAAGATTTGATTTTAAGCTCTTCCTTTAATTTAGAGCAATTAGGTTCTCTGGTTTATATCATTCTAGCTATTGTTTCGGCCATGACGGCTTTTTATTCTTTTAGATTAATATTTAAAGTTTTCCATGGTGAGTACAAAGGTGATTATGATTATAACAAAGTCCATGAGTCTGGAATTTTGATGTTAACACCACTTATTCTATTATCTATTGGTGCCATATTTGCTGGATACTTTTTCAACAACCTTCTTGCGGGGTACAATTCAAAAGAATTTTGGAATGGAATAATTTATTTAGCTAATGAAAAACACTCATACTCATCAATGTTTACTATCTTATCAAAGTCTCTTGTGGCAATCGGTGTTGCTTTAGCTGTTTACTATTATGGCTTTAATTTGCAAAAGTTAGAAAGGCTTAAATCTCAATTTAAATCAATTTATCAATTTGTTCTCAATAAATGGTATTTTGATGAGCTTTATAATAAAATTTTTGTTAACCCCATCTATGATTTAGGTAAATTCTTATGGAATAAAATAGATCAAGGATTTATTGATCGTTTTTTACCAAATGGTAGCGCTTCCGTGGTTTCTAGTATTGCTAAAGCGTGTAAAAGGTTTCAATCAGGTTTTATTTTTGATTACACCTTTATAATCATCACAGGTTTTACTTTATTTATTACAATTATTTTCTATATATCAGTTTCATAAAATGAGTTTTCCCATCTTATCTCTACTTATTTTGACACCTTTAATTGGTGCGCTTACACTTTCCCTATCAAATAGTGCCCAACTAAAAAACAAAACTATATTTGCATCAGGTCTTTGGATTGCGACGGGTGAATTTATCTTGAGTTTATTACTTCCTATATTCTATGACAAATCTGAAAATGGTTATCAATTTACTGAATTTCATACCTGGTTTGATAAATTTGATATTAATTATTATTTGGGAGTGGATGGGGTTTCCATACCTTTAATTCTTTTGACGACTTTCTTGGTTCCGATTTGTCTACTTTGCTCATGGAATTCAATTCAAAATCGAGTTAAAGAATTTGTTATTTATTTTCTTTTATTAGAGAGCTTTATTATTGGCGTTTTTGTTAGTATAGACCTTGTTATTTTCTATGTCTTTTTTGAAGCCGTTTTGATTCCAATGTTTTTAATAATTGGTATTTGGGGTGGTGAAAATCGACTCTATGCTACATTTAAGTTCTTTTTATATACATTAGCAGGCTCAGTTTTAATGCTTCTGGCAATAATTTATATCATTTCTATTACTAATACTGGAAATATAGAAATTATTTCTAAATTTATATTTGATGAAAATATTCAATTAATTCTGTTTTTATGTTTCTTTGCTTCTTTTGCTGTAAAAGTTCCAATGTTTCCATTCCATACATGGCTACCTGACGCGCATGTACAGGCTCCTACAAGTGGATCTGTTATACTAGCGGGGGTTTTATTAAAATTAGGAGCTTATGGTTTCATGAGACTTTCAATACCTTTTTTTGAATTTGCATCTTATTATTTTCAGCCTTTGATTTTTAGTCTGAGCTGTATAGCTATTGTATACACCTCTATCGTTGCACTTCGTCAAACGGATATGAAAAAAATGATTGCTTACTCCTCTGTTGCCCACATGGGTTTTGTTACGATTGGGATATTTACCCTTACTCAAGATGGAATGAATGGCGCATACTTTCAAATGATTAGCCATGGAATTGTTTCTGCTGCTTTATTTTTAATAGTAGGCGTCGTTTATGAGAGGCATCATACCAGAATAATTTCTGATTACAGTGGAGTTACAAATATTATGCCAAAGTATTCTTTCTTCTTTATGGTGTTCATGCTCTCCTCGGTTGGGCTGCCGGGTACAAGTGGATTTGTAGGAGAGTTTCTTGTGATAATGTCAACTATCAGTGTTAATGTATATTTAACCATTTTTACTGCCGTGGGTGTTATTCTGGGTGCCTCTTACATGTTACTTCTATATAAAAACGTAAATTTTGGTGATGTGAAATCAGATATTAAAAAACTCACAGACTTAACGACCATTGAAATTTTTTATTTTACCTGCTTAGCTTTTTTAACAATCTTACTGGGCGTTTATCCAAAACTTCTTTTTGATATGATTGATGCCAGTATCTCTATAGGAATACTATAATGATTGATTTTTACTCATTTGCACCTGAGATTTTTCTCTTAACTTTAATTCTAATTTCCATAACTTTGGGCGTTTTAAACAAAGGGGCTACTATCACAGTTAACACTACTGGATTTAGTCTTTTAGCTATTTTTTTGATATTTAAAGGCCACAGCTTATATCAAAACTCTTTGTTCTCTTCAAATACTATTAATTTAATTTTATTATCAAAAATTATCCTATCAATTGGCTCTATTGTTTTCATCTTACTTTCCAGAAGGTCGTTGAAAAATGAAAATTTATTTAGATACGAATATATACTTTTCATCCTTTTTGCCATCCTTGGTTCTTTTGTGCTTATTTCAAGCGATAATTTTCTAACAGCTTTCATTGGTCTCGAACTTCAATCCCTTTCGCTTTACCTAATGGCTGCCTTTAATACAAAAAACTTAAATTCAAATGAGGCAGGTATTAAATATTTTTCATTAGGGGCTTTGTCTTCTGGGTTTTTATTATTTGGTATCTCGATGATTTATTTTGATACCGCATCATTTACATTTCAAAATTTAGCTGATTTTTCAACCATCAGCGAAGTGGGCTTGGCTCTAGTCTTGATCGCTCTTTTTTTTAAAGTATCAGCAGCTCCTTTTCACATTTGGACGCCAGATGTGTATGAAGGATCACCGACAATATCAGCTTTATTTTTTGCTTCTTTGCCTAAATTTGCATCGTTAATATTCTTATTCAGAATTTATCATGAGTTAAATATCTCTAAAATAGACTCCCTCAATTATATCTTTCAATTAGTGTGCGCCATTTCACTATTAGTGGGAGTATATGGGGCAATTACTCAGAAAGTTATCAAAAGGCTTTTGGCTTTTAGCTCAATCAACCATATTGGTTTTATACTTTTAGCAATAATGAGTTATCAATATATGTCTGAGGGAACTATTTTCTTTTATTTAATTATTTATCTTGTCACAATATTTGGAGTATTTTCTGTAATCTTAAACTTACGAACCTCTGAAGGTGAAATTACACTATTGACTGGTTTGAATGGTCTAAAAGCTTCATCAAGATCTAAGGCAATATCGATGCTAGTATTTTTATTTTCTTTAGCTGGCATACCTCCTTTTGCGGGTTTCTTTGCAAAATTTTTTATTTTATCAGCTTCTATTAATGAAGGCCTTTATCTTCTTTCTGTTATTGCTGTTATTAGCTCCGTCATTGCAGCTTTTTATTATTTATCAGTTATTAAGAATATGTTTTTCAATGAATCAGAAAATGATCTGTTATTAGATAATAGTAAATTTAGTTCATTTATTTTTATCTTTTCAGCTTTAGTTTTAACTCTCTTTTTCTTTTATCCAGATCCATTAATTAATCTTGTTGACTCACTATTTTATTAAATTTGTATAAAGTTTTATTTGATTCAACCAATACAACATTTGATAAGATCTATAATGATCAAAGTAAATTATCCTTAAATAAAAATCACAATATTATTATTCAATCCTATGAACAGACAGCAGGGGTTGGAAGGGGAGTAAAAAAATGGAATAGCCCTAGAGGAAATATTTATTTTACTATTAATCAAAATAAAAATACTGATGAAATTTTAAAAAATAGTTTTCATATCTGTTATTTGATACATCATTTTTTTTTAACAAATTTTGGTATTAAATTTCAATATAAGTGGCCCAATGACTTATATTTTAAGAAAAAAAAAATTTGTGGCGTTGTGTCTTCCTCGAAGATAATTGGTAATAAAAGTTATATTCAAACAGGCGTTGGTTTTAATCTCAATAAACACCCTTTAAGAACCTCAATTTCTCTTTCAAAAATTTTAAATAAAAATTTTTCAATTCTTGAGATTTCTTCGAAATTAATTAAGTATTTGGATAGCAAAATAAATACCCATATCGCTACTACTTATTTAGTCAATTATTTAAATCGCTACTTATTAAGAGAATTTAAGGTCAACCATCCTTCTTTTGACCTTAATAAAACTGAAATTATTAAGGTTCTAAATGATCTTTCATTGCGTATAAGATCTGATGATCATTATGAAAATATATTCTTTGGTGAATTAATATGAACTTGGCTATTGATATAGGCAACACCTCAATTAAAAAGGCAACATTTTTGGATAACTCTATGAGTTCTATCCATAAGATTAAATATTCAAAAAGTAAATTAAATGAAATTAAAGCTGTTTTTTCAAAAGACTTAAAAAAATTTAATAATATTTCAATATGTTCGGTTGTCCCGGAGGTTAATATTTATTTAAAAAAAACATTTGCTAATAAAAAAAATTTTTATTTTATTCAAAAAAAACCTTTAAAATCTTTTGTTCATCATTCAGTAAATTTACAACAATTAGGCATAGATCGAATAATTAATGTCCTCTCAGTTAATTATCTTTTTCCTAGAAAAGAAGACTTTATTGTTATTGATTTAGGAACAGCTACGACATTAGATATCGTAAAAAAAAATAAATATTTTGGTGGTGTTATTCTTCCTGGTCTAACAACTTCTTATTCAAATTTAGTTAATCTTGCTTCGGGGATTAAAAAAATAAAATTAGAAAATTCAAATAAAGTTTTTGGTAAAAACACAAAAGATGCTCTTTTATGTGGTTTTAATACTGGTTATAAGACGATGATCGAAGGCTATATCAAATTAATTAAAGATAAATTTAACTCAAATTTTAAAGTGATTTTTACAGGTGGATATGCTAGCAATGTATTTAATAACAAAAATCAATATTTGTATAAAGAAGACTTAACTCTTTTAGGCATTTCTCTTTATCACCAAATGTTTAAACAATGAGCAACTTAGATATTTTAAATTCTAAAAAACAATCTTTTTTCTTACCAATTGGTGGCATAGGAGAAATAGGTGGTAATAATTATTTATATTCTTTTAAGGGTGAACAAATAATTGTAGATGCTGGTATTTCTTTTGCCGACGATAGTTTGCCGGGTGTAGATATAACTATCCCTGATCCGTATATTTTTTTAAACCCCTCAATTAAACCAAAAGCTATGATCCTAACTCATGCCCATGAGGATCATGTTGGAGGTCTAGAATACTATTTTGATAAGATTAATTTTCCTATTTATTGCAATCAATTTACTTACGCTTATATTAAACACAAATTTAAAAGAATTCCTGATTTTGAAAAAAAATTTCAAATTATTAAAAGTTACCAAGAAATTTCATTTAAAAACTTTTCATTTCAGTTAATACCAACTACGCATTCAATTCCAGATCCTGCAGGTATATTTTTTAAAACTTCTGATGGTAATATTTATCATACAGGTGATTGGAAAATTGACAAAAATCCAGTTACAGGAGATCCTTTTGATTATGATAATTTTAAAATTTTAAAAGATGAAAAAATTGACTTATTAATTGGTGACTCTACTAACGCTGGAGTAAAAGAAATATCTAGATCAGAGTCAGAATTGGATCCATCTTTTGATCGTTTATTTGAAAATCTAACGGGAAGAATAGTAGTAACATGCTTCTCATCAAATATCGCAAGATTAAAAACTGTTATTTCAAATGCTATTAAACACAAAAAAAAGATATTTGTGGTAGGTAGAAGTATAAAAAGGGCCATTACTACCGCTATAGAGGAAAAACTAATTGATAATTTCGAAGTATTAAACGAAAAACTCTTTGCGGAATATAATAAAGATAATGTTGTTTTAATTGCCACAGGAAGTCAGGGTGAAAAAAACTCTGCTTTATCTAAAATTGCAAATAACACTCATAATCATATTAAATTGAGCTCTAAAGATAATATTATTTTTTCATCAAAAGAAATCCCAGGTAATGAAAAAGCAATTTCCTATTTAAAAAACTCTTTTTCTTATTTAGGTTTAAATATTATTTCTGATGAAGATGATTTTGTTCACGTTTCAGGTCATCCTGGTATTCATGAAATTAAAGAATTTTATCAATACGTAAAACCACTATCACTCATACCAATGCATGGTGAATATTTACATTTAAAAAAACATTTACAAATTGCACATGATTTAAAGATAGATAAGACATTATTACTACTTAGTGGAGATTTGTGTGAATTAGATCTTAATGAAAAAAAACATAAATTAATTGATCAATTTATCATAAAAAAACTTCCTGTTATTCAAAGTTCAATTATTGAGGATATGAATTTTCTAACGGAGAGAGGTAAAATACTCAACAATGGAATTGTAAGTGTGAATTTAATTCTTAATAAACAACTAGATATTTTAAAATCAGAATTAAATACTAAAGGTTTCCCTTTTGAGTTTGATAAAGAATTTATACAGGATCAAATTAAAGAGTCATTATTAAACAAAATACTTTTTATGAAAAATGAATTGAATGAACATGCGCTTCGAGATATTTTAGATGATATTGTAAAAAAAACTTTCTCTAAAAATTTTTCATTAAAACCTGAGCTTCTAATTCACCTATCAATTATATGAAATTTTTATTTTTCCTCTTTATTGTATGGTGGGTAATTTTTATGACTATCCTCCCAATCAAAAGATCTCAATTTGAAGAAGGAATGCCAAAAAAATCATATTTAGGAATTAAATTTCTCATAT
>OCRN01000031.1_pt1 | contig 26028 bp, 24 predicted proteins | sample 1534761 | NCBI WGS metagenome assembly OCRN01 (sample SAMEA3275602, study PRJEB22092) | marine metagenome | biome: ENVO:01000047 "MEDITTEREAN SEA BIOME"; feature: ENVO:00002042, "SURFACE WATER"; material: ENVO:00002010, "SEA WATER" | collected 2014-06-21T10:50:00+00 | depth 0 m | reverse complement strand
GTAGTGCCTGGAGATCTTCTTTACGCTGGCAAGTAACTTTTTCGCTTCTGATTCCAGCTCGTTGGTTAATTCGCAGATTTGATCACGTTGTTGATCTTGTTCTGCTTGATTGGCTACTGATTGCTCAGATTCCAGGATTGATCTGGCCTCAGACAATGCGATCTGTTTGAGTTTCAGAATTTCCCTATATTCGAGTAGTTGCCGAGCCGCAACAAGAGGGTCTTTTTGCTCATTGATATCGTTTGCGGCTGCGAATTTCGAGGTTGCAGACATCTTGTCTCGCAATGCCTCGATTTCGGTCTGAAGTCGCTGGATAGTCTCTTTAGTGGTCATAGTTATCTCCTGTGAATTTCACAATAATTTTGAGTGGGTTCCCCCTATATAGCGCTGAGGGGGTGGGGGGCAGGTATCGCCTTTTTACGCGGATGCATTCTCGGCAGGTGGTGCGGAGTTTGTGTCCGCCATTATTACGCAAGAAGCCACGTATCACGTGGCTTTCTCGTCCCTAAGGGATAGACGCTCAGTAAATAAGCCTTCAATCAATCGCCTCAAGCCCGCTCACAACGATATTTAATCAATCTGGCAGTTTGATGCGGATAGCACATAGCAGTAACGGACAGGACAATTCATTTGTTGCTCTATCCATTCCTCTCTTTCGGGTAACCTCTACTTTCAAGAAACCTGGTATGGCCTCTCAGAATGTTATGAGTAAAGCTGACGCTGCAAATCGGAAGAAAGGCGACTCTCTCCAACCACTGCGTTCATTGGCACCTTTTATTGCACCTTACAAGGGTCTACTAACAGTTGCTATGCTGGCACTGCTGATCTCTTCGGCGGCGCTGTTAGCCATGCCAATAGCTGTCCGAAACGTGATTGATCGAGGGTTCTCTGTCGAGGATGCTGCGAATATCGATCGTTATTTTGTGATCTTACTGTTGTGTGTTCTCGTCATTGGGTTTTTTGGTGCAGCGAGAGCCTGTCTCGTAAACTGGCTCGGCGAAAGAGTCGTTGCAGACATTCGCACAAAAGTCTTTGCTCATGTGATTTATATGGACCCCGCATTCTTTGAAACAACGAAAATCGGGGAAGTCTTGTCGCGACTGACTGCGGATACAACTCTGATCCAATCTGCATCCGGCGTTAGTATTTCGATCGTGCTACGGTCATTGATTCAATTTATCGGTGGTCTGTTGTTATTGGGCTATACCAGTATCGAGCTGCTTGGGGTTCTTCTTCTTATTTTCCCATTAACTGTCTTGCCAATCATTGCCATCGGGCGATCGTTACGAAAACTCTCACGCGATAGTCAGGACAGGATTGCAGATGCCAGCGGTCAAGCCACTGAAATACTCGGGAACGCAGAAACCGTGCAGTCATTCACTGCAGAAGATTTTGAAATAGGGCGGTTTTCGGCTTCTATTCAGGAAAGCTTTCGTACAGCTGTCCGGCGGATTAAAGTGCGTGCACTATTAACGATGGTTGGGACAGTCAGTGTATTTGGCGCATTAATCTTCGTGCTGTGGTTAGGCGCGAAGGAGGTGCTAGCAGGAACAATATCTAGTGGTGAACTCGGTCAATTCGTTCTGTATGCAATGTTTGTTGGTGTTGCCGCAGGATCCTTAAGTGAAGTCTGGGGTGAGGTCCAGCGAGCGGCTGGCGCAATGGAGCGACTGACAGAGCTGTTGCAGATGGAATCCAACATACGGATGCCTAATGTCCCGGTCGAGCTTCCCAAACCTTGTCATGGTGCAATTAAGTTTGACCAGGTAATTTTTGGTTATCCGTCTCGAAAAAATGAATTTGCAATTAGAGATTTTTCGCTTGAAATAAAACCGGGCGAACATGTTGCGTTTGTTGGGCCATCAGGTGCAGGTAAGAGTACTCTATTCCAACTCTTACTCAGATTTTACGAGCCTCAATCGGGTCGGATTTATATTGATGGTGTCAACATCAATCATGCCAATCCCAAAGATATCAGGTCCGTCATGGCGATGGTTCCTCAAGATTGCGTGATTTTTGGTGATAGCGTGGCGGAGAATATCCGTTTCGGTCGTCCAACCGTGACCGACACGCAGGTAATCGAAGCAGCTAAAGCCGCATCGGCTCATGAGTTTATTAGTCAACTTCCAGATGGATATGAAACCTATTTGGGAGAAAAGGGGGTCAGATTATCCGGCGGGCAGAAACAGCGAGTAGCAATTGCCCGTGCAATTCTCGCAGATCCAGCCATTTTGCTACTCGATGAGGCCACAAGCGCTCTGGATTCGGAAAGCGAACGACTGGTTCAATCTGCATTAGATACGTTGCAGAACAATCGAACTACCTTGATCATTGCCCACCGACTTGCAACTGTCCTCCAGGCGGATAAGATCGTCGTCTTGAATGCCGGTCGAGTTCTTGATGTGGGTAGGCATAGTGAGCTGGTGACCCGTAACGCGATCTATGCGCAGATGGTGGAGCTACAATTCAACGAGGTCGCCACTCCCAAAATAGGTCAATCGGTGATGTCTGATCCGTTTTAATCGAGGCCTTCAGCATGTTGCGCCTGCGTTTTCTTTGCAGCGACTCAACGAACTTTAGGAGTTCGTGGAGAAAGGTTTGATGACTGAACAAGAGTACAGTTCTCTGGTGCCAAGACACGCGACCATTGTCAGGGAATTGCCATTAATTGTTACCTTATCCGGTCACCACCGCAGTAGTTATGGTATCTAGAGTGATTCACGTTTAAAGAGTGTCGAGATGCTTTGTCTTAAAAGTCTGCGATTATCATTACTAGCATTTGTGATCCTCATTTTTGTATCTGCGAACTCCGTCAGTGCTGAAGGTATCTACAGCAAAGCTGATGCTACGCAAATGTTTGAAATGTCGATGAGTGAATGGAATGCGAATGTAATGGCTGTCCAGACGAAGGGGGCAGGGCAAGCGCTCGGAAATCCCACAGATGGTTTCGGGTTAGCCATTCAGACGGCTGATGAATATCTAATTGTGCGGCCGAATTATCGATCTCCAAATCAACCCGAATTCCTCAGCGTCACAATAGGATATCCGCCAGAACAGGCCCAATATTTGACTGAGACGATACTCGAACAATTGGTAGCTCTTTCAATTAAACAATTAGCGCCAGAGTTTGTGATGACGGCCAAGGTGAGGAAAGTTGACCAGGGAGTAGCGATCATGGCAATCATTAGAAAGCACGATCCCTACTGACAAGTTCATCCATGGAATTAGGGGTAACGTGGCAGCGGTGGCCTATTTTGTCGTCTTCTCGACCCGGTCACCCCTCTTTTTCCAAGCCCTAATTCACCTTGTTGTCTTGGTCCTTTGGTTTTCGAGCCCTTTCTGTTCGAAAAACGAAGAATGTGAAGAACACTGCTGTAATAATTACCCAGTGTCCGATGATGTTGTAGCCGATATACACTAATTCGACTGTGTAAATACCAAAAGCGATGCACCACATAGCAGCCAACAGAATGCTCAGTAAATACTTGTATTCCATAGGCGCAAATTTGAGCGCATTCTTTGAGGCGTCTAATAATCCAAAGCCAAACTTACTCAACGCAACCCATCCGTTTTCTTCAAATGCTTTTAATATTTTATTCATTTTCATTTCCTCGGATTGATGGAGTAAAAATCCTATCTGCAATCACAGATTGGGCGATCTCACCAATGAACACCTACGCAACGTATCACATGTGACTCGCGCTGAGATGAAATTCGCTGGTGTTGGATGCAAAAGCACGTGAAATCTCTTGAATCTCAAAGACCCCTAAGTTGGTTGTAAGATCGGGTTCTTTATGATGGTCCCGATTTGTTGCCTGTTTCGGACTCCACTATGTGAAGTCTTTGGTTTGATCCGATTCTCAGCCAAGCCGATAATCATCTGCTCATAAGACATACCAAGATTGAGTGCGCAGGAACGAAAAAAATATCCTTTCTTAAGACCAGGCATCAAATTTGCCTCCATGAAATGTGGGATCCCAGACGCACACATTCGGACATCAATTCGCCCAAAAGAAGTTCCACCAAGAACTCGAAAAACTGATTGTCCGAGGTCAGATAGTGCTCGATGAATCTTTTGATCCGTTACAGATAAAACTTCTTCTGCATCGTTTTTCTTGGTCTGAAAGTCTAGGATGCGATGTCCTTCCGTATTCTTCTCAGCTCGGATCTCGATTGGCATTGCTGTGAGACGCTTCGTAGAATCATTTTCAATAATTCCAACGCTGTATTCGTTGCCGGGCAGGTACTGCTCAATTAAAACATCGCACCTGAGTGAATCGAATAACTGCTGGATTTTTCGTTGCATCTCTAAATGAGTAAAGGCTAGGGAAGCACTGTCAATTCCTATGCTATCGCCGCAGTTGGCGGGCTTGATGAACACGGGAAATTGCATATCAGTAGGGAGTTGTAAAAGCGTCTCTCCAGGATGCACTCTGATGTAGGGTGCAGTTGATAAGCCAGCGCGCTGCACAAGTTCCTTGGCAATTGTTTTGTCATACTCGCAATCTAGTGCGCTTTTTGGAGATCCAAGATACGGAATTTGATGGTGATCGAGAAAGTCATTGAGCCAGACGTCCTGGTCATGGAATTGGAAATATTTGACCCCAGAAAACACCAGGTCAGGCTGGCGCTTAGCTAGTTCCTCAAGATCATTTCGGTTTTCAATGGTTGTGATCGCAACCTTCCGAAAGCGCTTGCAAAGAATAGTTTGGATTAATTTGGCGTCCAGCGTAATAGCAACATTCTTCGATGGTTGCGCTGTTGGTACGATCACAATCTCAATTCGTCCAAAAGTGCGGGACGACGTTGTTCTAAACGGTTGAGAGCCTGAGTAACGATTTGAATGTTTAGTGTGAGCAGTAGCAAGAGGGTTTTTTAGATGTGGCGGTTGCGGCATCGGACCAGTTTGTATCTCCGCAGTGACTGGATCTTGTAATTGGAGAGTGTCTTGGATCGCTCCTACGTCAAGGCAATGCTCGATTTGTTTTTTCATTGACATATCCTTAAAAACGTTCAATGCGGATGCATTGACTCATCGGTGTCAGACAACTGGGAAATAGCTCAAGGTTTAGAGATGCTGAACTGTCTAGTCAGAACTGCGAATTTAGCTAGAGAGAAAGAAAATTGAGAAGTCCCGACGGCTTTGAATCACTGGCCTAGGCTTGGATTTGGGCACTCTAATTGACCATATGGCTCTCCATAATAATCAGGGCTATTCGAGCGATTACAAGGCATAGGCTAAGCTTGGTGGCGATGGATCGAGTCCAAACTTGAATAAGCGGTTCACTTTTTTAGGTGCATTGAGAAGAATATCGCGATGGTCTCAATATTTTGAAATAAACCGACAGTATTTTGTCTTGCAATTATCCTGGCGATAGCAAGCTGATTCATCGGTAAAGAGAGGCGAGAAAATAACTGACCTTTTTTCTGAGTCGTCTTTGTGTTCTAGTCCTGTAAGCGCTGATTGATGAGGGGTGAAAAGATGTGGATGACAATAATCGTGGTTTTGGGCTTAGATCCTGTTTTCCAGGGGACCGCTTCACCGCTATCCGATCATCTCGGTGCTGGAGTCTTCGAAACACGCGATGCCTGTGAATCCGATTTAATGGCTTACTTTCAAACCTTTGATGGGGAAGGCGAGTCGCGGTTATCGTTCACGAAGAATCAGTGGGGTAACTACCGGATCACCAAAGAGCATGGAGACAAGGCTTTTCGTGAAGTCCGATACTGCATGGAAATTCATCCCAAGCAATGAACGCTTTGTTAGATACTATGGGCGCGATCGAGCATGTGATGAGCCTCTTGTTCGAACTCATTACGCATCACGAATAGTCGCAACTTCTCAACACCGACGTGTTGTTTGTGATTGAGCGCATAGCAATCAGCTTGCGTGGGTAATTCAAGCGAACGGATGACTTGGGGAAGTGCGGCCTGCCCAGCATAGGGTGCAATCCACTGGTCACGTTCCAATCGAGTCCACCCGTAATCAGTCGAATATGGGCGGCTCAAGTGCCGCATGGCCCTGAGTGCTTGCTGGTGGAGCGCCCAAAATGCAGGGTGGCTGTCGTATGTATGCTCTGGTCGTTGGTCAACGGCATTCCATGGCTGAATCAGATATCCATAGATGAGCCCGAGCGTTTGATCCGGTGTTGGCAGATCGTGTTGATCGAGCGCCTGTTGTCCATGTTCGGTTTGGCTCAATTGCAGTTGATGATGCAACAGATGATTGATTTTGATGTCCAAGCGATCCTGGCAGCTCGGCCCAATCCATGCCTGTTGCCTCGATCGGTCCGATGAGCTGCCAATCCCAGCATAGAACTTAATGGCGACCTCCAGGTGCAAGACTTGCGAGTCCAGTTGAATCAAGTAGTCGAGTTCACCGAGCGTTTGTTTCTGGTCGCGAACAACCAGTCCATGCTTCAGGAGTTTGCATTGCTCCGTCTGTTCAAATAGTGCTGTCAAGAGACTCTCAAATCGGCGGCCGAGCCGTTTCGGTGCCCCATGCCACGCCCACTCATTAGACAGATTGTTGGCGATTTCTGTGATTGAGCCGTTGCAAATTTTCTTCAGTGGCACACAATCAACCTTGGTGTCGGAACGCCAGAGTGGATCCACCTTGAGCAACCAACTAAGTTCCCGCTCAATCGCATCCGGGTGATTAGATTCCGATAACACAGAATGAGAAGTGGTCATTGAGCTTCCAAGGACAAGTGGTGAATAAATTTAAACGGGTGGCTCTGATCGGTCGGTCAGCACACCAACAAGCCGTCGAAACCATATCACGATTGATCGATTTTCTGAGAGGTCAAGGGTTAGAAGTGTGGATCGAGGATGAGATCGCAGACGTCGGCGAGTTTTCTGGTTTACCGCATTGTGCTCTCGAGCATATTGGACAGAAAGTTGATTTGGCGATCGTCGTCGGGGGTGATGGCAGCCTTCTCGGAGCAAGTCGCGCGTTGGCAAGGTTTGATACGCCTGTGTTGGGGATTAACCGTGGAACCCTCGGATTTTTGACGGATATTCGGCCGTCAGAGGCCATCGAAAAAGTCGGGCAGGCGTTGCTTGGAGAGTTTACCGAAGAGCAACGAAGCCTTAACTCAGTGGAAGTCATCCGAGATGAACAGGTGATCGCTCGCGCTAATGCATTGAACGATATCGTGCTTCATAAAGGCCAAAGTGCTCGCATGTTGGGGTTTGATCTCTGTATTGACGACCAGTTTGTGTATTCCAGTCGTTCAGACGGCTTAATCGTCTCGACGCCAACTGGGTCAACGGCTTATGCGCTCTCTGCGGGTGGACCGATTATGCATCCCAAGTTGGATGCGTTGGTGCTCGTCCCCATGTTTCCCCATACGTTAAATGCCCGACCCATCGTTGTGCCGGCGGATTGTGTCATCTCAGTCACGGTCACTGAGAAACATCAGGCGCTTCCGCAGGTGAGTTGTGATGGGCAAACCCATATTTCGTTGCTGTTAGGTGATCGGGTTGTAATTCGGCAATCGGTTGAAACGCTGACATTGTTGCATCCTCCAGGATATTCCTATTACGAAGTGTGTCGGTCGAAACTCCAATGGGGCGGGCGAATTGAGCCACAACAGGATGATGAATGAATACAGTGAATGAATTAGTCGAATCGTTAACTCCAGAGATGGCGCGGGATCTGAAGCGTGCGATTGAACTGGGTAAGTTTCCGGACGGTCGATTGGTCTCCGAAGCACAGCGCGAGTTGATGTTGGAGGCAGTCATCTTGTACGACGCAGCAAAACTTCCAGAAGATGAGCGCACTGGATTTATTCACCGAAAAAAAACGGCATCTGGGATTCTTGATTCGGTGCCTGATCTGATTCCATCAAAGGACATTGCACATGACTGACGCGCGCAGCTTAAATACGTCACCAAGCATCACGCGCTTGACGGATTATGAGCCGTATCCCTATGTGATTGCCGACGTGGACTTGACCTTCGAGCTACATCCGACAGAAACACGCGTCACTCAGAGATCACAAGTTCGACGCATCATCCAAGGCGTCACTTCAATTGAGCTCAATGGCAAAGACTTGACACGAGTCTCGATCACCATTGATGGCGTTGAAGTGAGCGACGATCGCCTGGTTCAGATTGATGAGACACTCTTGATTCGCCAAGTTCCCGAATCATTCACTCTTGAGATCGTGACGCAACTCAATCCTGAGGCGAATACCGCTCTGGAAGGATTGTATTTGTCGAACGGCATGTTTTGCACACAATGTGAAGCAGAGGGATTTCGGCGGATTACCTACTATCCCGATCGTCCAGATGTGATGAGTATCTTTACCACACGCATCATTGCGGATGATCAACATCCGATTCTGTTATCGAACGGGAATCCGATCAGTGATGAGCTCTATCCGGATGGCCGACGATGTGTTGTCTGGCACGATCCATTTCCGAAGCCTTGTTATCTGTTCGCCTTAGTCGGAGGTCATCTGGCTGTCCAGCAGGACGAGTTTGTCACGATGTCGGGACGCAAAATTGATTTACGGATTTATGTCGAGCACAAAGACCTCGATCGAGTGCAGTACGCGCTCGAGAGTTTAAAGCGAGCAATGGCTTGGGACGAGGAGGTGTATGGCCGAGAATATGATCTTGATATTTTCATGATCGTGGCTGTGAGTCACTTCAATATGGGCGCGATGGAAAACAAAGGCTTGAATATCTTCAATTCGAGCTGTGTCCTGGCCAACCCAGAAGCAGCCACTGATCAGGCATTTCAGCGTATTGAAGCGATTGTCGCACACGAATATTTTCACAATTGGTCTGGTAATCGCGTGACCTGTCGAGACTGGTTTCAACTCAGTTTAAAAGAGGGCTTGACTGTTTTCAGAGACAGCGAGTTCAGTGCCGACATCAACTCACGAGCCGTGAAGCGGATTCAAGACGTGAATTTCCTCAGGAGCGCACAGTTTACCGAAGATGCCGGTCCGACAGCACACCCGGTCCAACCTTCTGAGTACCAAGAGATCTCGAATTTTTACACGCTTACGATCTATGAGAAGGGCGCAGAAGTCGTTCGCATGATTCACACCTTGCTTGGCCCTAGTCAGTTCCGACAGGGCAGCGATCTGTACTTTTCGCGTCACGATGGTCAAGCAGTGACGATTAACGAGTTCGTCGCCGCGATGGCAGAGGTCTCTGGGCGTGATTTTGATCAGTTTATGCGTTGGTATCAACAACCCGGGACGCCCCGACTCCAGGTGGATGTCGAGCATAATCCTCAATCAGGTCGATTACAGATTCAATTGACGCAAAAAGCTCCTGTGATCGCCAAAGATCACTCTCATGCACCTTATGTGATTCCAGTCAGTTACCAGGTCATTGATCGAGACAGCGGACAGGTACTGGTTGCTGAATCGCTGTTTGAGCTGACTGAACCCTCGGCATTGATTGAGTATCAGGGAATATCTGGGTCGCCAGTGGTTTCGGTGTTGCGAGGATTATCGGCACCGGTCAAATTGGAGATGGATCGATCCACTTATGATCTGACGGCGCTTGCCCGCTTTGACGACGACGGCGTGAACCGTTGGGACGCGATACAAGAGTTGTACATTCAGGCAATTCAGGGGCTCTTGGCAGATCCTCAGGCTGGTATTCAGTCGGAACTCGCCGATCTGTTATGCGATTTAATTGCTGACCCCACTGCCATCACTGACCCTGCTTGTCTCGCTGAAATGCTGATGTTGCCACAGGATAATATTTTGTGGGATGTTCTGAAGCCCGCGGATCCACAGGCAATTCTCTCTGCAAGGCAATCCTTGCGACAGCATCTGGCCGACAGCGGAAACGCCTATTGGGAGGGGTTGTATCGAGCTATGAAGGTGGATGGCCCGTATGAGCCCGAAGCATCCGCGATTGGTCGCCGTTCCTTGGCGATTACAGCCTTAGGTTATTTGGCCAAGACGCGCTCGGTCGACGAGATCCTCAGCGAGCGCTTTGACGAATCCTCGAATCTCACCGAACGATTTGCAGCCTATCGAATCGCCAGAAGTGACGGCTCAGAAGAGCTTTCTGAGCGCTTATCCAACAATTTCCTGGCAGGCGCAGAGACTGATGAAGTCTTGGATCTGTGGTTATCCACTGAGGCAATGAATGAGTCGACCGCAACCATCGACCGACTGCATGAGCTCATGTCGCATGAGCGTTTTGCGTGGACCAATCCAAACCGGGTTCGTGCAGTCCTTGGCACATTTGCGAATCGTAATGTTCGCGCCTTTCACACACCAGAAGGCTATCGATTGCTCGCTGATGCAGTTCTCAAACTGGATGCAATGAATCCGCAAATTGCGTCTCGATTAGTGATGCCTCTTTGCCAGTGGGCTCGTTTTACTGAGCAGTATCAAGCGGCAATGAAAGCAGAGTTGCGTCGAATGGTGGCCAAGGATCTATCCAAAGATCTTAATGAAATCGTCAGTAAATCAGTGGATTAGAAGTGTTATTAAAAGAAATTGTCATGGGTCGATATGCGGTGTTGGGCGGGGTCTCCTTCGGAGCGTTGATCTCTGTCGTTGGGCTACTGTTTACGTCAGCTTTCATCTGGCCATTGATCATTTTTTTATTTCTGACGATTCTCGGATTTCGGGACTACTTCAAAAGCACGCATCCGGTGCGCGCCAATTATCCTCTGATGGGGCGACTCAGATACTTGTTGGAAAGTATTCGCCCAGAGCTCCGTCAGTATTTTTGGGAATCTGACACTGACGAGACACCGTATTCTCGCAATCAACGTGCGATGGTTTATCAACGCGCGAAAAACAATCAAGCAAAACGCTCATTCGGAACCGAAAAAGCGGTGTACGAAGAAGAATACAATTGGCTGAATCATTCGATCAATCCCATCAAAATTACCGATCATGATTTTCGTGTGTCCGTCGGAGATGAAACGACTGGACAGGTTTACTCCATGTCTTTGTTAAACATCTCGGGTATGTCCTTCGGCGCGTTGTCCCCACCTGCGGTCGAGTCACTGAGTAAAGGCGCCAAGCTCGGAGGCTTTGCTCAGAATACCGGAGAGGGGTCATTGTCGATCTATCATGAACGTGGCGGTGGTGATCTCATTTGGCAGATCTCGACCGGGTACTTTGGTTGCCGCACATCCGATGGGCGGTTCGATCCAGACCTTTTCCAGGCGAAAGCCACGAGCGATCAAGTGAAAATGATTGAGATCAAACTCAGCCAGGGTGCAAAGCCCGGTCATGGAGGAATCCTTCCTGCTCCCAAAGTGACAGAAGAGATTGCCAGAACGCGCGGGATTCCTGTCGGGCAGACGTGCGAATCGCCGCCGAGTCACTCCGAGTTCCGAACACCCTTTGAATTACTCGAGTTCAGTCAGCGTCTGAAACATCTGTCTGGGGGCAAGCCTGTTGGGATTAAACTCTGTATCGGCCATCCTTGGGAATTTGTATCGCTGGTCAAAGCCATGGTTGAGACGGACATCCGCCTGGATTTTGTGACGGTCGATGGGTCAGAGGGTGGAACTGGTGCAGCACCGACTGAGTTTTCTGATCATGTTGGTTCACCGCTGCGTGATGCAGTCGTATTTGTCGATAATACGCTGCGCGGAGCAGGCTTGCGGCACCAGGTTAAGGTGGGTGCGGCTGCGAAAATTGTCAGCGCTTATGACATCACGCGTCTCTGTGCTCTCGGTGCTGACTGGTGCAATATGGCTCGACCCTTTATGTTTGCGCTGGGATGTATTCAAGCCAAAGATTGTGGCTCTGGTCATTGCCCAACCGGCATTACAACCATGGATCCCAGCCGATACAGAGCCTTAGACATCCCCTCGAGAGCAGAACGGGTGTCCAATTTCCATCAACACACCCTTGAAGCGGTCGCCGAATTACTGGGTGCAGCCGGTATCAAGCATCCAAATGATCTCAATCGGCGTCACATTGTGCGGCGATTGTCAGCGAGCCAAATTAAGTTGGCCGACCAGATCTATCCGAAGGTGAGTTCAGGCGTTCTGGTGACGGGTCAAGGGGTTCTTGAGGATCCTCGTTTGCGGACCTACTGGCCACTGGTCTCCAAGGACAGTTTTCACCTCGATGATCACCAGACGGAGCTTGTCTAGGCCGATTTCATGGCCCTGAGACCCGAGGTCCGCTAAGATAGCCGCCGACCGACTAGGGAGCCGTCGTGTATTCACTATTGAAGCCTGCATTATTTCGGATTGATCCCGAAGCCGCTCATGATCTGACGATCCATTCACTCCAATTCATGGGTCAGTGTTTGGGGGCGTCAACACCAATTCAGGGGCGCTCGTGTGACGTGGCAGGACTACGATTTGCCAATCCGATCGGCTTGGCTGCAGGGCTTGATAAAAACGCCGTCGCTGTCTCCGGATTTTCGCGTCTTGGCTTTGGACACATTGAAGTGGGCACTGTCACTCCACGAGCGCAACCGGGTAACCCGAAGCCACGGGTTTTTCGTCTCGAGCGTGATCGTGGGTTGATTAATCGCTTTGGCTTTAATAACGATGGGATTGACGCACTGGTCGCACGCCTGACGAACCACCCTTATGCGGGCATTATTGGCGTGAATATTGGAAAAAATAAGAACACGCCGAATGAAACGGCACATGAAGACTATGTGCACTGTCTTCAGAAGGCAGCAGCTGTTTCTGATTACATCACCATTAATGTGTCGAGTCCGAATACTCCAGGCTTACGAGACTTGGCGGATGCCGATAAAATTTTAGATGTGGTGGCGCCGGTTCTTGAGGCACGAGCAGGTTTACACAACCGCCGACAGCAGCCGCTTCCCGTGTTTGTCAAACTGGCACCTGATTTTCTTGATCAAGATTTACAAAAAGTCTTGGAAGCCTTAAAGCGCTCAGCGGCAGATGGTGTGATTTTGACGAATACAACCATTCGGCGAGAGGGATTGAGCGGTCGACACCAAGCGGAGGTTGGCGGCTTGTCTGGCGCGCCTTTGTCGATGCAATCAGAGCATTGCTTACGGGTTGCCGTGGCAGCTTTGGAAGGAGCCTTACCTGTGATCTCTGTTGGAGGAGTGATGTCTGGGGATGATGCTCAACGCCGGCTAGAACTGGGGGCGTCTCTTGTTCAGATCTATACTGGGTTAATTTATCGGGGGCCGCAGCTCGTGAAAGACGCGATACGGGTGACTCGATGATCAGGTGTGCTTCAACCGCACCCCTTATGAGGGTGCGGCACATGTGGAGCTCTATGAAGCAATCTGTGGATCGCAGTGAATCCCGGATACGCCGGTTAGGCCATCCCAAGATGCGGCTCGACCATCCCGCCAACCCGAAAGCCAGGCGTCTCGACCAAGGCCAGATACCGTCGGGCAGATCTCACGAGATTTGCCGCCGATTCCAGCACGATAGCCGCGATTGTAGAAACGGTCAGTTAAGCTGCGTTTTATTGTTTTCATCGAATGTGATCTCCTTGAAATCGGTTCTCAAAACCGATTGTATTTCCACGGTTGTCACTTGTGATTTCTCATGAATCACGACTCCAAACATAGCACAGGTATTTTCGCGATTGGAACTCTTCTGGCCACCGATGATCTGGTCGCCGATGAGGTCAAGGCGCTGGGGCTTGATGTCCGTGGCCGTCAGCTGGGATGGGTGACCGCCGAAGGCACTCTCAACGATGCCTACCGAGCGTTGTTAACCACACGCGTCGGCGATCGGGTTGTGTGGATCTTACAACGAGGCGAGGCCACTTCAGCCGATCAATTCCGTGATTTATTACGCACCATTGATTGGAATCAAACACTCTATCCTGGTGCGAGTATCCGCGTTGATATCACCGGTAAAGTGGCTTGGGTGAAAGATTCGCGTTTTGCCGGTCAACTGGTGATGGATGCGATCCGTGATCAAGCATCTGTTGCGAATCGGCCGCGCCCTGACTACGAAACCGAGGAGCCATCCGTTCGATTGGCAGTTCGGTTTGGTCGAGGGCAGGTGGATATTGGTGTGAATTTAAATCGATCACCATTGAACCAGCGGGGTTATCGCACCGAGGGAGGGGAAGCTCCGCTTCGCGAAACGCTGGCTCAAGTGATGTTGTCGCGACTCAAAATTGATCAGCCAAAGCCCACTGTTGTGATCGATCCTTGCTGCGGATCCGGAACCATTCTGATCGAAGCCTGTATGCGGTTAAGCCAGATTGCACCACAACGATTTCGGGCCTCGAGCCAGTTATCTCGATGGACTGGACTCGAGAAGATCTCATGGACGGAATTAGTCGCGAATGAGCGTCTAAAGGAACAGGAGCCGTCAACGCGATTTTTCGGGTTCGATATTAATTCGGACGCTGTCGAGCGTGCGCGAGCGAATATTGAGCGAGCAGGGCTGAGTCAGTGGATCACGGTTGATGTCGCCGCCATCGACGATTTAACGCCTGAGAACTTCGCATTGAGCGAGGCTGACCTAGTCTGGATTCTAGCTAACCCCCCTTACGGCACAAGACTGAGCCGTCATGAGGATTTGGCCGAACTGTATCGAATTCTCGGTGAGCGGTGTAAAGCATTTAGCCATGCGCATTTGGGGCTCATTACGTCAGAGAAGGAATGGATTCAGGCGGTTGGCCTTCGATCGGATAAAAAGTGGGAGATGCAAGCCGGCGGAATGCGTTTGAACATTGGGAAGTTTGCTCTTGGCTTGAATCCGGTCATGACTCAAGAACACGACGCTTCCGAACCTCCAGAGGAAATTTGGCCCTTACTCAATCGATTAACAAAGAATTTAAGGTTGAGATCAAAGCTTCTGAAAAAGAATGAAACCAACTGTTTTCGTCTCTACGATTCAGACCTGCCTGAATACAATGTGGTCATCGATCAATACGCAGACTATCTGCATATTCAAGAATACCGCCCACCAAAGACTGTGGATCCGAAACGCGCGAACGATCGACGTCAGTTGATTCGTCAGTGGGTTCCGAAGCATTTGGGGATTGCGTTGAAACATGTGGTTTATAAAGAACGGTTTCGACAATCCGGGAACTCACAATATGAACGAAATGCTGAGCCTCTCTGCGTTGCAGTTGATGAAAACGGCATGCACTTCGAAGTGAATTTAACCACCTATACCGACGTCGGCCTGTTTTTGGACCACCGCCCACTCAGACGTTGGTTGCTGGAATCCTGTCGTGGCTTGAGGGTGTTGAATTTGTTCTGTTATACCGGAGCGTTAAGTGTCGCTGCGGCCAAAGGACTGGCGCGCTCAGTGACCAGTATCGATATGTCAAAGACCTATCTCACCTGGGCGCATCGTCATTTTGAAATCAATGGCCTAAACCCGAAGCATTACCAATTTATCCGGGCTAACGTCCTGGAATGGTTGACTGAGAACCCAGAGCCGCAATTTGACTTGATTATTTTGGATCCGCCGACGTTTTCAAACACAAAAAGCACTGAACAAACGCTTGATATTCAGCGTGATCACAGCGCTTTAATTGACGCCTGTCTTCAGTGGCTTGCGCCTAATGGTCTGATGTATTTTTCAAATAATTTTAAAGGCTTTACTCTCGATGAGTCGGTCTCTGAACGATGTATCGTCAAGGATTTAACCCGCGCCAGCATCGATCTTGATTTCGATCGAAGAGCGCCACACTTCTTATTTAAGATTTCGCCGAAGACAGATAACGAATCAGTGTGAAGTAGGCGGCCCAACTGATCGTTAAGATGATGGTGGTGGTGAGATCTCCGTATGGGAAGCTTAAATCTCCAAGCCGTGCACCACCGACGTAGGTTAAGGCCGCTCCCAGTGCGCTCGCAATCAATACCCAGAAAGGTCCTGACCAGCACCACTTCAGTCCGTGGTTGAGCGTCGTCGGGAAAATACTCCAAAGTGCGATCAGCCAGATCGGTAGCAGTGTGGTGTTGCTTGAAAACGTCAATACGCCAACTGCTGTGAGCGCGCCATCGAAGATGAGCCCAATGGCGGCATAAATCGGCAGAAGCAGGCGCTCTCTGGTGTCTGAATAACTCACCCAGTGGTATAACGCCCAACCAAAGGCAAAGACAGCAAAGGCGTCGCCACCGATGACGACCAGAAACCAAAGCGCCTGGAAGACGCCAAGATTCCGGATGACTTTGCCCATTAGGCGAGCCTGAGTTGAACCACAGGTGTTTCTTGTCGGGCTTTTGGTTTCGCTAGAATCAATTGCGCAAGCCCGAGTTGGCGTTCATGAAACCCGCCTTCGCAATACGCTAAATAGAATTCCCACATCCGACAAAAACGCTCATCGTAGCCAAGCTCCAAAATGCGTTCTTTTTCCTGATTAAATCGATGTCGCCAAGCCGCTAGGGTCCGTGCGTAGTGGCTGGCAAAATCTTCCAAGTGTAAGAGCCGTAGATCAGAGGCTCGGCCAATGGATTGCATAATGCTACCAATCGATGGAATAAACCCGCCCGGAAAGATATAGCGCTTGATGAAATCAACGCTGGTGACTGCGATCTGATAGCGTTGCTCGACAATGGTAATGGCCTGAATCAGAGCTAACCCATTGGGTTTGAGGCGCTCTGACAAGGTGTTGACGTAAGTATCCAGGTAGTGGTGGCCAACCGCCTCGATCATCTCAATAGAGACCAATTTGTCATATTGGCCAGTCAGGTCCCGATAATCTTGTTTCAGGACGGTAACCCGATCCTCAAGGTTGCGCTCTTTGACCAAGCGGACCGCGTGCTCGTACTGCTCTTCAGAAATGGTCGTGGTCGTGACCCGACATCCGTAATGATCAGCTGCATGAATCGCAAACCCACCCCAGCCTGTGCCGATTTCCAATACATGGTCAGTGGGTTCAAGATGGAGTTTCCGACAGATGTGGTCCAGTTTTTCCAAGGAGGCGCTATGCAGGTCGTTGGTGTCATCGGCAAATAGCGCCGATGAGTACATTAACGTTGGGTCGAGGAAGGTCTCGAACAATTGATTGCCCAAATCATAATGCGCCTCGATATTCTTCTTGGAGCCTTTGATGGTGTTTTTCTTAAACCAATGAGCCGCTTTCAGAAGAGTCCGAAAATAACGAGTGAATCCTGTTTCCATTTGATCAGTGAGGTGGCTGTTGGCGACGAAAAAACGTGTGACTTGATCCAGTGAGCTAGTGCTCCAGTTCCCAGCCATATAAGCCTCACCAGCACCGACTGAGCCACGAAAGGCGACATCTGACCAAACCTGCGGGTCGAGGACATTGATCGAGGCTTCAGGTCCGGCCTCGTCACCTTCAAACGAAAATGTATGCTCGCCATCGGCGATGGTCAGCCGTCCAAATTGAACGCCTGAAAATGCCTTGAGCAATCCGCGTCGTGCGAGCTTTTGAGCGATTGTCAGATCCTTTGACTCTCGGACGATTAAAGACTTTATTTCTGTCGTTGTTTGCGTCATATCGATCCTTAAGGGTGAGGGTGGTAGGTTAGCCCTTTGCGCCAGAGCGCAAAAGCTTCTCGATAAATCCCACCGATAACCATGAAGGTTTGCGGCCAAATTCCGAGAAATAAAGGTTTGATTGAGTGACCATCGTAAGGAGTCAGTGATAACTGTAATCCCGCCTCAAACATGAGTTGCTCGTCGCCTTGGTCTTGAAGTCCGAGATAAATCGAGACTTGATTTTCATCAGGCCATCGGACGCGAGTGACGTAACGTTGCGTGACCGGATTAAATGGCGAGACGTGAAAGTCTTTGTCAAAGGTGAAGGTCTCTCCATTCGCAACTTTTGAATAGGGAATGACATATCGATGGATCTCATTCCAGGGTGTATTCGACACCTCATAAATCAAAGCGCCTGGCGTTTCATCGTGATGGTGTAGAAAGTAGACCGACAATGGATTAAACCCGAGTCCCAAACAATGGGGGTTCGTTAAGAGTTTGACTGGGCCTGACAACTCCACGCCTAAAGCACTCGAGGCAAACTGTCTTGCCGCATCACCGCTTGGGTGAGCATCATCACAAAGGTGCCGCTCGGTTTTAAAGCTGAGTAATCCTGTCTGATTGACCTTGAGCGCTGTCTGTTGAAAGTCATTGAGTCGGTCCAGATCCAGATAGACCATGGCGGACTGGTATTGAAAACGATGGACTTTCGGGGCAAGTCGAGCATGCCAGGTTGACCCTCGAGCCGTCGCGTGAATTATCGACTGCATCTCAGGCATAAATCCCCAACGTCTGTTGAATGGCTATCGCGGCTTTTTCTCCAGAAACCACGCCATCTTCATGAAATCCGTTGCGGCACCAGGCGCCTGCGACGGCAATGCGCGAGCGCTGATTGACCGATTCAATCTGCGCTTGGATGCTCAAAGATTCTGGCCCAAACTGCGGGTGCGCATAGGTCCACTGGCCTAAAATCGTTGATGGATCAATGTGCTGAGTATTGTTTAACGTCACAAAAAATTGATGCGGTCCCTGAAGGTTTTGCAATCGATTCATGTCGTAAGTGACGACCGCACCCACGCCCTGTGGTTGTTGTTGAATCTGGTAGTTCCAGCTCGCCCATGCGCGCTGATTCTTGGGCATTTGTGAGCGATCTGTATGCAAGACCACCTCGTTATCTGCATAAGGAATGCCGGAAAGAATTGACTTCAGTTGCGTCTCGGTCTCGTCCAGTAACGCATAGGATTGATCGCTGTGTGAAGCCAATACCACGGCATCAAAGCTCTCTGGGCCATGATCGGTGAGTACCTCAACTCCAGCATCTGTTTGTCTGACCGAGCGTACGGGTGTCTGCAGACGAATCGCATGGCGAAATGATCGGGTCAGCGGTTCAATATAGCTGCGCGAACCACCAGGCAAGGTGTACCACTGAGGACGATCGGTGACAGACAGCAGTCCATGATTTTTAAAAAATCGAATAAAAAACAGCGCCGGCATTTGCTTCACGTCACCAAGATCTGACGACCAGATCGCAGCTGCCATGGGGAGGAGGTAGTGAGAGTGAAAGAGCTCACTAAAGGCCATGGTGGCGAGATAGTCCTGAAGCGTCAGCGAGGGATCGATACTGTCTTCAGAAAGATCCTTGATTGCCGTTTTGTTGAATTGAACGATATCCCGCAAAAAGCGCAGGTAGGCTGGAGAGAATAGACGAGACCGTTGCGCGAATAAGGTGGAAAGATTGGTGCCTGCATATTCGATACCGGTGGTTTCTGACATCACAGAAAAGCTCATGTCCGTGTTTTGGTGCGCCAGTCCAATTTCGTCTAACAGAGTTAAAAACCGAGGATAGGTCCACTCATTGAACACGATGAAGCCGGTATCGACTGCGTATTGAATTCCATCAAGCTCAACATCGACCGTATGGGTATGTCCGCCAATCCAATCATTCTGCTCAAAGACGGTCACTTCCACGTGCGGTTGCAACCGATAGGCCGCAGTGAGTCCAGAAATGCCTGAGCCGACAATGGCGACTCTGGGGCGGATTTGGCTATTCATGATTTTAGGTCCTTAAAGGCATCGATGGCTCGTTGTCTTGATGTTTTGAGATCGACAATGGGTGCGGTATATCCTTGTGGAATCGATCCGCTCCAAGGAGCGTGTCGTTTCTTGACTGGAATCGTCAACAATTCCGGTATCCAGCGGCTGATGTAATTCGCTTGAGGATCGTGTGTTTCACTCTGACTCACCGGGTTGAAGACTCGAAAATAAGGAGCGGCATCCGTTCCTGTCGATGCACTCCATTGCCACCCTCCATTGTTGGCACCTAAGTCCGAATCCACTAAAAATTGCATAAAATGCGCTTCGCCAATGCGCCAGTCGCACAGCAGGTTCTTGGTCAAAAACTGCGCCACAATCATACGAACGCGATTGTGCATCCACCCCGTGGCTTTCAGTTCTCGCATGCCTGCGTCGACGATCGGGATTCCGGTTCGACCCGCTTTCCAAGCGTCGATTTCTGCGGGGAGATTTCGCCAGACAAGCGCCTCAGTCTCTGTGCGAAATGCACGGTTCTTCGATAGGCGTGGAAAACCAACCAGTAAATGCTGGTAGAAATCACGCCAAATTAGTTCGTTGATCCATGAAAAGGCGTTGTCAGGAAACTCCCAGATCGGTCGTTGGATCTGATCTTCAGCCGCTTGAATGCATTGGCGGGGCGATAACAATCCACGCGCTAACGCTCCGGATAAACGACTCGTTCCTGAAACATCGGGCTGGTTACGTGTGCGGTCATAGTGGCCTAGCCGATGGGTAACAAAGTCCTCGAGCGCGCGTTGTGCGTCCTCTTCTGTCATCGGAAACTGAGACAGATCGGAATCCGGTCGATCACAGAGACTCAACCATTGACTTGGCTCCACCGGAGCCCGAGATCGATGAGGTAAAGCAAATGGTCTCACGCCTTGATCTTGGTAGATGGATAACCAACGCCTCTTAAATGGACTGAAAACAGAATAGAAACGCTCATCACCGGTCAAGACTGTGCTCGGCTGCAGTAGCACACGATCGACGAATGCATGCACTGTGACGGAGCCAGCATGATCACGAATCTGCCGATCTCTTAATCGCTCGTTCCACTGATATTCCTGATTGAAATAGAGATCAGAGACACATTCAGTTGCGCAAAATTGCCCAATCCAAGCCACTTGGTCGTGATAGGTCTTTAAACGGATGACGGTGAGACAAATACCGAGCGACGCGAGGCTCGTTGACAAGGCAGTGAGTAACTGCTGGGTGTAATACAGGCGGTTGGGGCCATAGCCAAACGAAGCCCAATCGGACTCTGCAGTGAGAAACACGGCTGAGATTCGTGTGTTCGGATCGCAGTCAAGAGCTGCAGAAACCGCAGCATTATCGGTGACTCGAAGGTCGTCTCGAAACCAGATTAGACGATGTTGCATGATTCTCCTCAGTCGCATCCCGCAAAGAATATCGTGCCATCGTCCGAGCCGGCATTGAGTCGTAAGTGTTACCTAGGCGGTTGGCAAACGCAATGGAGTCTGACACTCTACTTATGGACTTGGAGATAACCACATGTTCTTCGGACGATTTTTAATCACACTCAATTGTGTGCTGTATGCAGCCATTGCACTCTGGGCGCTGTTTGCGCCTCAGTCCGTCTTGCAAGGCTTGGGGATTGAAGCAATCTCGCAAGCCGCCATCATCGAGATGCAGGTGCTCGTTGCTGGATCCTTTTTGGGGTTTTGCGCTTTACTCTGCGGAGGGATCCTTGATCAACGGAAGACGAAACGGTCGCTCATTGGTCTGTTCACGATAAACGCGGCTTGGCTTTTCACCCGTTGTATCGCATTGCTGGAGGGGTTGTCGCAGGAGAATTCCACCTATCTCTACATGGGATTCGAATTGGCCATGCTGATTCTGGTTTTGATCGCGCTACGACAGGTCAATGGACCACGTGGACGCACACTGTTTCGGCAGGAAGAAGCAAGTTTCTAACGCGCGAGGATGCGCTCAGCTGCCTCGAGCCCGCTTAAATACGCACCTTCCACGCGTCCGCCGGCCAAATAATCACCAGCAACCCATAGGTTTGGAGAGACCTGGTAGATTCCTTTTTGCGCCGTAAATTTGGGATTGGTCGGACGCGCATATCGCCACCGGTGTGAGAGCTTTGCCTTGGTTGTCACCTGAAAAGTCTCCGACAACGCCTCACGAATCAGCTCTGAGATCTCGGCTGGATCGCTCTCTAAATGTTGTGTCGACCACTCTGGGGTCGCATGAACAATGATGAAATTCGATTGCCGTCCAGGTTTGCTGTTTTCGACTGCAATGAAATCGAACAGGGGATGGTCACCTCCAAACAACGCGTCGAATGATTCTCCGGCAGATCCACGTAGTGGCTCTTCAACGGATAACACTGTCGTCCAGGTTGGATCCATCGCAAACCGAGAGCCGAGTTGCTCGACATCGAAGTGTTGAAGCATGGCAACCATTTGATCAACCGGTGCAGTGACCAGCACGCAATCGGCGGTCAAGGTTTCTTGAGAGGTCAATATTAACCGGAACACATCACCGTCCGGCTCGATCGTTTGAACCCTGCTTTCTGTCTGTATTTCAATATCTTGAGACAGAAATCGACCCAATGAATTCATATACGGATGACCCACGAATCGTGCCTGATGATCAGGCGATGCGATCGGTTGATGGTCCCGGAAAGTCCCCATGTTTGGCTGCCATTGCGTCACAAATCCGGCGGCCACTGCTGAATCAACGGCGACTTGAAAGCGATGATCGCGGACAGTGAAAAATTGAGCGCCGATGTCGGCGCGAACGGCATCCATCCGTTTGGATGCTAAACGCCCGCCGGGACCACGGCTTTTTTCGAAAACTCGGTAATTTCTGGGAGATAAACGACTTGCGGCGGCGAGACCTGTGACGCCCGCGCCGATAATTGCAACTTCGGTATGGTTCATAAAGTGGTCTTTTGATCCCAGTAGTAATTAGAATAGATGCCCCAATCAACGATATCAGGGTTTTATAGGGCATTCTCAACTCATGACAGATATTACAATTACAGATAGCGCGCAGACCTACCTGAACGGCTTGCTTGAAAAACAGAACGTTGAGGGGATGGGTGTTCGCCTATTCGTGTCTCAGCCTGGGACGATGTATGCGGAGACCTGTCTCGCTTACTGTCGTCCAGGTGAAGAAAAACCGGAAGATGAACGCGTTACATGTGATGGCTTTACGACGTATTTAGATCAACCAAGTCTTCCTTACCTGGACGAGGCGGTGGTCGATTATGTGGCAGACAAGCTTGGCGGCCAGTTGACCATTAAGGCGCCAAAGGCCAAACAACCAGCCGTGGCTTTTGATGGGCCGATTGAGCAGCAGATCGTCGAAATTCTGACTGGGGAAGTGAACCCAGGGCTTGCTGCGCACGGCGGTGAAGTCCGCTTGATCCGTTTGGAAGAGGATGTGGCGATTTTGCAATTTGGTGGTGGATGCCAGGGGTGCAGCGCGGTTGACATGACTCTGAAGGACGGAGTTGAGAAAACGCTGATGGATCGCATTCCTGATCTCAAGGGTGTAAGAGACGTGACCGACCACAGCCAACGCGAAAATGCCTACTACAAGTAGTATTGTCTCGAAAGTGGCGTCCATCGACGCCATTGTTGACGAGATCCAGAGTTTTTTAAGGGCGCCGACGTCGAGTGCATGGGTAGACCATGCGCTTGGTGATCTCTCAACTTTGCTCATCGATCATGCCAACTGCGAATACAAAGCGGCGGCGACAGGAATGAGTTTAATCACCAAGTATCGTCAGCATCCACGCCTACAACGACTGATGGCGCGGTTGGTGCGAGAGGAGATGTTGCACTACGAACAGGTATTAATGTTCATGGAGAAAATGGGTGTTGAGCATCGACCACTCACTGCATCTCGTTACGCGCGTTCACTGCGGGAATCCATCAGAACCGACGAGAACGGACGCCTTGTTGATTTGCTTGTGGTGGGGGCCATTGTTGAGGCGCGGTCCTGTGAACGATTTGCCGCGCTCTGGCCGCATCTGCCGAACTCGTTGGGTCGATACTACAAATCACTCCTTCGATCTGAGGGGCGGCATTATCAGGACTATCTCACATTAGCGCATGAGCACGGCGATACGGGTGAAGTGGCGATGAGGCTTGATCATTTCCTGGCTTTGGATCAGACGCTGATCGAGAGCCCAGATCAAGAATTTCGTTTCCACTCAGGGGTGCCGGCCTGACGACTCCACCGTTCGTGTTCAGTCATCGCAGACGGCGCTAAATGAATAAGGCTGACGGACTGTTGCGCGTCCTGATGATCAATCAGCACTCCAACACCAGAATCTCCCCAATCCGAGCTGACAGCTCGCAGGCCTAATGATGTTGAGTGGATAGCAGGACGGTGTGTGTGGCCATGCACCAACAACTGCGCATCAAACCGAACCATCCAATCATGGACTTCAGACTCAACTGCATCGCCAATGGCCTCAGCGCGATTGGCTTGTGTTTCACGAGATGCTTGCCGCAATCCCTTTGCGATCTGCTGCCGCTCACTCAGAGGTTTGTCCAAAAAATTGCTCATCCAGGTTGGGTCTCGGACTTCCTGCTTAAAGGCTTGATAGTCATGATCGAGGGTGCAAAGTTCGTCACCATGGATGATAACAAGCTGGGAGTCGGCAACCCTGTCGACCAGGCGAATGCCTCGTTGAGCGAGATACTCTCCCGATATCAAAAAATCTCGATTGCCCAAAATGAACTGGGTATCGGCTCCGACATTACCGCAGAAATCAAGGAACTCTTCGTCCAACGGTGATGCATTATCATCACCAACCCAGGCGTCAAAAATATCTCCGGCAAGGATTAATTGATCACACGGACATCGATTGATCGATGCCATGGCTGCGCGATATCGCGCAGGCTCAGTGGGATCTAAATGGAAGTCAGAGACAACCAGCTGCCGCATTAGATCACGGAAGCGTTTTGAATGATGACATCATCGACGGGAACATCTGAGTGTCCGCCGCGGGAGGTTGTACTGACGGCCTTAATCGCATCCACAACATCCATCCCATCGAAGACGCGTCCAAAAACGCAATAACCGAACCCATCAGGTGTTTCTGAGCGGAAGTTTAAGAAATCGTTGTCGGTGACGTTGATGAAAAATTGCGCTGTCGCTGAATGAGGATCCATTGTCCGTGCCATGGCAATGGTTCCCCGATTGTTGGCAAGGCCATTAGACGCCTCATTTTTAATTGGGTCACGCGTGTCTTTTTGGCCCATTCCAGGCTCAAAGCCACCACCTTGGATCATGAACCCGTCGATGACGCGATGAAAGATCGTTCCGTTGTAAAAACCGTCTTCGACATACTGCTTAAAATTTGCCGTGGTTTCGGGTGCATCAGTCTCAAATAGTTCTAAAGTGATGTTGCCAAGCGTCGTTTCAAATAGAATCACGGGTTTCTCTCCTCTAAACACAAGGCGGTACTATACCGGTTTCACCACAAGGAATAACGCGTGAGTTTGCAGATCTTCGACACCCTAGCCAGAGAAAAGCGGGTTTTTCAGCCATTGGAGGCTGAAAAAATTGGTATGTATGTCTGTGGGATGACCGTTTATGACCACTGCCATCTGGGTCATGGCCGTGTCATGGTGGCGTTTGATGCCATCGTTCGCTATCTGAGATTTCGTGGGTTTGAAGTCAATTACGTCAGAAACATTACTGATGTCGATGACAAGATTTTTACGCGAGCAGCCGAGCGACAAATTCCATTTTCAGCACTCACCGCTGAAATGATTGATGCAATGCATGCCGATGAAGCAAAACTCGGTTGTCAACTTCCGAATCACGAGCCACGTGCTACAGCGAATATTGATTCGATGCTGCGTTTAATCGAGCGTTTGCTCGAGCGCGGGGCCGCCTATCAAGGTGATTCCGGCGATGTCTATTTTCGGGTTGGCGCATTTCCGGAGTACGGCAAATTAAATAATCGAAACTTGGACGATATGGTCGCTGGCGCTCGGGTTGCGGTCGCCGAAGATAAAGAGCATCCAGCTGATTTCGTGCTGTGGAAATCGGCCAAAGCGGGAGAAGAGTCATGGCCATCAAGGTTTGGTCCGGGTCGACCAGGGTGGCACATTGAGTGTTCTGCGATGAGCATGGATGCATTGGGAGAAACCTTTGATATTCACGGCGGTGGTCCGGATTTGAAATTCCCGCATCACGAGAATGAGATTGCGCAGTCGGAAGCAGCAACCGGTTGCCGGTTCGCACAGTATTGGATGCACGCCGGCGCGGTCCGTGTGAAGGACGAAAAGATGTCCAAATCCTTGGGAAATTTTGTGACGCTTTCGGAGCTGTTTCGAGAATTTCACCCTCAGGTGATTCGTTTTTTCTTACTACAGAGCCACTACCGGAGTGCAATTTCGTTTTCAGATGATGCACTGGTACAGGCAGAAGCGGCCTATACACGATTGGTCCAGGCGCTCCCAGATCAGCTGACATCTCCAAGTTCTGACGCCATCTTCCAGTTCCAACAATTAATGGATGATGACTTCAATACGCCAAGGGCCATTGCATTACTCTTCGATTTAGCCGCTGAGGGTTCAGAAGAGTCCGCATCG
>OCRN01000029.1_pt1 | contig 28049 bp, 27 predicted proteins | sample 1534761 | NCBI WGS metagenome assembly OCRN01 (sample SAMEA3275602, study PRJEB22092) | marine metagenome | biome: ENVO:01000047 "MEDITTEREAN SEA BIOME"; feature: ENVO:00002042, "SURFACE WATER"; material: ENVO:00002010, "SEA WATER" | collected 2014-06-21T10:50:00+00 | depth 0 m | reverse complement strand
AAATTTTAATTGGGAATGATTTCCGCTATGGCCATCAAAGAATGGGAAATATTGAAACACTAAAATCTTTTTGTGAAAAAAAATCAATTCTTTTTGAAAATATTAATTTGATAGTCGATGATCAAAATACCAAAATATCCTCAACACAAATTAGAGATTTTTTAGCCTTAGGAAAAATTAAAGAGGCAAATAAACTTTTAGAAAACCCATTTAGTATCAAAGGTTTAGTGAAGAAGGGAGATCAAAGGGGTAGGACGATAGGAATACCTACAGCGAATATTGATTATCCAGAAAACATTATTCAACTTCCATTTGGAGTTTATGCCGTCAAAATTAAAGTACAAGATTTAGAAGATTATTTTTTTGGTATCGTAAATTTTGGTATAAGACCAACCTTTGATAAGTCTATTTCAGTTGTTGAGGCACATATTTTTGATTTTGACCAAGATATATATGAAAAAGATATTGAAATTTTTTTTGAACACAAAATAAGAGATGAAAAAAAGTTTAATGGTATAAAAGAATTGTTAAATCAAATAACTTTAGATATCAATATAGCCAAAGAAGAATTAAATTATGGAAATTAAAGATAGCATTCTACTACCCAAAACTGAATTTTCTATGAAGGCAGATTTGCCCAAAAAAGAACCTGGAATACTTGAAAGTTGGCAAAATAATCATCTATATGAAAATTTAAGAAAAGAGTCTAAAGATAAGGAAAAATTTATCTTGCATGACGGTCCACCTTACGCCAATGGACATTTACATATGGGCCATGCTCTAAATAAAATTTTAAAAGATATTATTGTTAAATATCAACAATTATTAAATAAAAATTCAATCTATGTTCCTGGCTGGGATTGCCATGGCCTTCCAATTGAATGGAAAATTGAAGAACAATATCGAGCTAAGAAAAAAAACAAAGATGATGTTCCTGTTTTAGAATTTCGTAAAGAGTGTCGCGATTTTGCAAATAACTGGATTGATATTCAAAAAAAAGAATTTCAACGTTTAGGTGTAATAGGGGATTGGGACAATCCCTACACAACAATGCACTTTCATGCTGAAGCTCAGATTGTTAGGGAATTAGGAAAATTTTTAGAAAATGGTGGCATTTACAAAGGTCATCGGCCAGTTTTATGGTCAGTAGTTGAAAAAACCGCTCTTGCAGATGCCGAGGTCGAATATCAAGATCATAAATCAACTACCATTTATACTTGTTTTCCCATTATAAATCCTTCCAATCCTCAATTAGTAGACCATTCAATTGTTATTTGGACCACTACTCCATGGACAATTCCTGGAAACCGAGCGTTAGCTGTCCATGAAGATATCATCTACCAATCCATCTCTATTAATCATAATGATACAAATCGTAAAATCATCATAGCTAAGGATCTAATTGAAAACTTTATCAAAGAAAATGAAATTACTGAATACACGCTTAACTTTGAAATAAAAGGTAAAGAGCTAATTGAATTGAATTGTAAACACCCTCTATTTGAATCGGGATATGATTTTACAGTACCTGTATTACATGGAGATTTCGTAACAACCGAACAAGGAACTGGTATAGTTCATATATGTCCAGTTCATGGAATGGATGACTTTCTTTTAGGCAAACAACATAACTTAGAACTCCCAATGACGATAGATGAGGGAGGGGTTTACTATGAGCATATTCCAATCTTTGCTGGGAAGCATATTTTTAAAGTAGATCAAGATGTATGTGATGAAATTAATAAATGTAATAATTTAATTTCTCAAGGTGTTTTAATTCACAGTTATCCTCACTCATGGAGATCCAAAGCACCCCTTGTTTATAAAAATACCTCTCAATGGTTTATTTCTATGGAAAAAAATGAATTAAGAAAAAAAGCTATAGAAGCAATTGATCAGACAGAATTTTTTCCTAAACAGGGGCAAAACCGTTTAAGAACCATGATTCAAGATAGACCTGATTGGTGCGTATCCAGACAACGTGTATGGGGCGTACCTTTGCCAATCTTTGTCAATAAAAAAACAGGTGAGCCATTAAGAGATAATAAAGTAATTGAACGTATTGCTTCAATTTATGAACAAGAAGGAGGAGATGCATGGTTTAACTCTGAGCCTTCAAGATTTTTATCTCCTGATTATGACTCAAATGACTTTGAACAAGTTAAAGACGTTGTTGAGGTTTGGTTTGATAGTGGCTCTACTCATTCTTATGTTTTAGAGGCGAGAGAAGATTTACAATGGCCGGCATCAATGTATCTTGAAGGATCTGACCAACATCGAGGTTGGTTTCATTCTTCTTTATTAGAGTCCTGTGGGACAAGAGGAAAGGCGCCTTTTGAAAGTATTCTTTCTCATGGCTTTGTCGTAGATGGCAAAGGGAGAAAAATGTCCAAATCAATAGGAAATGTTATTTCGCCAGATGAAATTATTAACAAATATGGCGCTGATATTTTAAGAATTTGGGTTGTGGCCTCTGATTACTCAGAAGATCTTAAAATTGATAATCAAATTATTAATTACCAAATAGACTCCTATAGAAAAATAAGAAATACGATTAGATTTCTTTTAGGCAATTTAAATTATTTTTCCATAAATGACTCTGTGGAATTAGATCAGATGCCTGATTTAGAGAAATATATATTGAATAAAATCTCCATGATGAATGCCGAATTAAAGGCGCTTGTTAACAAACATGATTACCACGGTATATATGTAAAATTATTAAATTTTTGTACTTTGGATCTATCAGCATTTTATTTTGATATCAGAAAAGACTCCCTTTATTGTGATGAAAGAAATAGTCTCAAAAGAAGGTCTGTTTCAACATGCCTGCATATTTTATTTGATTTTTTATCAAAATGGTTTGCTCCAATTATTTCTTTCACAAGTGAAGAGGCTTGGCAATCAAGACATCAAAATAATTCTTCTAGTATACTTTCACAAATCATTACTGAAAAAGATTTTGTTTATTCCTATTCAAGTTTAGAAAATACTTTTAGTGAACTTAAAAGAGTAAGGAAATCGGTCACTGCAGCCTTAGAAATTAAAAGAAATGAAAAATTAATTGGTTCAAGCCTTCAAGCAAAAGCTATCATTTACATTCCCTCTGATATCCAACAGTTATTATCATCATTAGATTTAGCCGAGATGTGTATTGTTAGTGAAATAGAAATAAGAGATATTAATAAAAAAACTTCCTCAGCTATGAATTTTGAAGAGGAAGATATTTTCGTAGACATTTCTTTAGCCGAAGGGGATAAATGTCAAAGATGCTGGACAATTTTACCTGAAGTAAAAGACAATCAAGATCATCTTTGTAAGAGATGTGATAATGTTTGGAAATCTTTTCAATAATAAAATTAATTTTTCTCTTCTGATTCTTTCAATCTTCCTTTTGATTGTTGATCAAAGTACTAAAGCGATTATCGTCAATAGGTTTGATTTATATGAAAGCATCCCAATAATTCCTTTTTTCAACTTAACCTTTGTTGTCAATTATGGATTTGCTTTTGGATTTTTGAACAGCCCTTCATTAAATCAAATTATCGTAAGCATCGTAATCTTATCGATCATCATCTACTTCCTATATTTATTGATCAAAACTCAAGATCATATTTTTAAAATGTGTCTTGTTCTTATTTTGTCGGGCGCTATCGGTAATTTTATAGATAGAATTTTTAGAGGATATGTAGTTGATTTTATTGATATTTATGTATTTAACTATCACTGGCCAGCATTTAATATTGCCGATAGCTGTATAAGTGTTGGTTTTGTGATACTTATATTTAACATTTTATTTTTAAATAAAAAAATATGAAAAAAACTTTTTTGTTATTAGTTCTATTAAGTTTGCTAACGGGCTGTCAAAGAGAAAAAGCTAACGAAGTAGGAGTGGGATATAATAAATCGCTTATTATCCCTCCAACAAATGATTTACCAACACCAGGTTCTAACCAAGAAGTAATTGAAAGTAGTCAAAGTTCAAACCCATTAGTTGACTCTATTCTTGCTCAGACCGAAGCCGATCAAGCCAATTCCTCAATTGTTGATCAAATCGATCAAGAGAGTGGATATAAAACTGATGAGAATTTTTTTCAATGGCTATTTGAAGGTAAAAGTAAAAAATAAATTTTATTCTAATTTATCCATCAAATGAAAATAAAAAACAATTTAAAATTATTGAAAGTAACTAGTCAAAAAAATATCAATTATTCGATAGATGATTTTTTTAAAATTGACTTATTCAATCCTATCACCCAAAAAAATTACTTTTCTCAATATGACTTCTCTATTTTAAAAAAAAAGAAATACCGCGTTCACGTATTTGGAATGGGAGGATCTTCTTTAAGTGCAAAACTATTGATGCAATTTATGGCACCTGAAAAAATTAATTCCAAATTATTTATATATGATAACCCTTCACCTATTCAATTAGACTCTAATTTATCTAAGATTAAAATATCAAAAGACGACTTATTTATTTTTATTTCTAAATCTGGAAATACAGTAGAAACCAAATTTTTTCTTCACTGGATTATTAAATACTTAAAAAAGAAAAATATTAAAAATATCTTTAAGCATTTTTTATTTATCACTGAAAATAAAAATAATTATCTAAATAATTTTGCTCTTAAAAATAAGATCAAAACCTTTGAACACGATCCAAATATTGGAGGTAGATTTAGTATCTTTTCTATTACGGCCCTTTTGCCGATTATAGCTTTGGGTTACTCTTTAGATAAACTTCTTAACTCATTCAAAAAAGCTAAATCTCAAATACTAAAAAATCATTCAAAACTAGCCAATAATATTAGCTTCTCTCAAAATTATGAAAAAAATAATAATCTGAATATTGTCATAGGACTTAACTACCATGATAAATTAAGAGTACTCAATGAGTGGTATCGTCAAATTTTTGCTGAAAGTTTGGGTAAAAATAAAGAAGCTATTAATTATATTAGTGCCTTTGGATCTATAGATCAACACAGTCAATTTCAACTCTTCATTGATGGCCCTAGGGACAAACAATTTATTTTTTTTATGATTAACAATCCTACAAAGCCTATTAAATCGATAAAAGATCTTTTAACAAACCATAATCTTTTATCTACTTTGGAAAAAGGAGCTATTAAAACTTTAGAATTAGAAAAATATTTAGTTAATCAATTAATTATAGATGAAAACTTTGATGATTATTCTTACCTTTTAATCTATTTGATTTTTGATATTTATTTGAGAGCTAAAATTGAAAAAATTAATTTTTTAGATCAACCTGCTGTAGAAGTCTTAAAGAAGAATACAAGAGCATAATCTGATAAATAAATTAATTAAGTTATTTAAGGCGAATTCCTTTTTTCATTTAATTAAAATTTTTATTGTATTTGCTTTAGCTGGTTCACTGTCTGTCATTATTTCTGAACCAATTTTAAATATGATAAATTTAAATGAAGTTATCACTTTTTATCCTCTTTATTTAATTGTTAGATTAATTCTTATATTTCCTTTATATCAGATAACTTTAATTGCTATCTCATTTTGTTTTGGAGAATACCAGTATTTTAAAAAATTTATGATTAAATTTCTAAATTATTTTAGATTTCGTTAACTATTTTCTTAAAAAAAGAATTTTTTTATTTTTGTAATTCTTTGAAAAAATCAAATTTTCATTTTTGATATTTTGATTAGTTTCATAAATGATAAGACAGTTATTTGAGAGTGATGGGAATATGTTTTCTTTAAACAAATTAAAATCATAATTGTAAGGGGGATCTACATATACAATATTACAGTTTTCAACTAATAAACCTCCATTTTGAAAGATATCTGTTTGATGAATTTCATAGTTATTATTTGGAAGGCTCTTTAAAAAAGTTTTCAGTATATTAATATTTTGGCTTGATAAATCGTTAAAAATCACTTTTTTTGCTCCTCTAGAGAGTGCTTCTAAACCAACAGATCCTGATCCACATAATAAATCTCCAAAAACGCTTTCTTCTAATTCTATATTAAGATCTTTATTGTGATGAATTAAGTTGAATACATCTTCTCTAATTCTAGAAAGTGTAGGTCTATAATCATGATTTTTTAAAGTAGGAACAACCCTCCCTTTCAGGGTGCCGCTAATTATTCTCATGAATTATCATTTCTTTATATTTACCAAGTGGTATGGATTTCACTTTGTACTGTCCAAAAGATACTCTTTTTAATCTTTCAACTTTTAAATTAAATATTTCACATATATTTCTAATTTCTCTATTTTTCCCCTCCGTTAATTCAAATCTTAAAGTGTGTTTATTTTTATTCGAATAAGTTAGTGAAACGTGAGGATTCTTGTATATTTTTGTTGCATAAATCTTTTGATTGAGAGATTTAAGTTTTAAATCGTTAAAAGACCCAATTACATTGACTACATAAACTCTTTTTATATTTGACTTTGGTGACTCTAACTTTCTTTTATAAGCTGTACTGTCAGTTAATAATAATAGTCCCTCAGAATTATAATCTAGCCTTCCAATATAATGATATTTATTTAGTTTTTTTGGAAGATAATCATAAATTATTGTTCTACTTTTTTCATCACTTCTTGATGTAATACAACCTTTGGGCTTATGAAATAAAATTATATTTATTTTTTTTTCGATTGCCTCATTAAGACTTATGATATCTGTGCTTTGAATTGTTATATATGGTCTAGATTCAATTTTATTATTTAATAGGGCTTTATTACTTTTAATTATGCTCTCAGCTTTTTTTCGAGAGATTTGAAATTTTTCAGAGAGTAATTTACTAAATGTTTTTTTTGACATGGTTAACAAAATCTTGAACAAATTTTTTATCGAAATCAGTTATTAAAAATTCAGGGTGCCATTGCGCCCCAACACAATAATAATGACTCTCATGCTCAAATCCCTCAACTATTCCGTCAGGAGCCATACCAGTAACAGTCAGGTTTTTGCCTAATTTATCCACTGCTTGATGATGAGCACTATTTATTAGAGTCTTTTTATTATCGGTAAATATTTCAAGAGGAGAGCCTTTTGGAAAAGTAATTTCATGACTAGTTTCATTTCTTGGGTTGGGTTGTTCATGCTCAATACTTGATTGAATATCTTGAATTAATGATCCTCCAAAATATACATTTAATAACTGACAACCACCGCAAATACCAAGTATTGGCTTGTTTGTGGGGAGAAATTGATCAATTAATTGCATCTCAAAATCTGTTCTCTCAGGAATAGTTTGAACTTTATTGGAAGTAATTTTTTGGCCATAAAAACTTGGATCAATATCAAAGTCACCGCCCGATATCATAATTCCATCCAAAATATCTAAATTTGGTAATTTTTTGGTAATAGGTAAGATTATTGGGGAGCATTCAAATATTTCGAGACATTCCGTATAGTGTCTTCGTAGAGCAAACCACGGGTATTTAGAATAAGAGTTAACTTTCTCTTGATAATCAGTTGTGATACCAATGATTGGAGTTCTATTCATAATGAAGACAGTAACAGATTTTCTCCAAGTTGTATTGAAGCAAAGTCATCAAGCGTTAAAAAAAAATGAAATCCCCGTTGGGGCAATTATTTATGATCCAAAAAAAATGATCTTGATTTCTCAAGCTCATAACAAGGAACTCTCATCAATGGACCCAACATCCCATGCAGAAATTTTAAGTATTAGAAAAGCTTGTAAAAAATTAAATCAAAAAAGACTCGATGGATTTACTATGATTACTTATCTTGAACCGTGTGATATGTGCAAAGAAGTGATTAAGTCTGCAAGAATAAGTGAAGTCAAATTTATCTTTAGTAATCAAAATCCTTCAAGAAAAACAATAAAAAAAATTTCTTATGAAAAGCTAGAGATTCAAGAAGAAAATTTAGTAAAACTATTTTTCAAAAAAAAAAGAATTAAAAATTAGATCCAATATCTTTTCGATAGTACTTATAGTCCCAATCTATCTCTTCTGCAATTTGATAAACCTTATTTCGGCATTCCTCGTAGGTATTACTCATAACAACAAGAGACAAAACCCTTCCTCCATTTGTTAAAATATTTTGACCAATTTTTTTTGTTGCGGCGTGAAAAATATAAAATTGATCATCATTTGGGAATTCATGTAAATTTTTAATAAGCGTATCTTTGGGATAACTATCTGGATATCCAGACGTGGCGAGAATTAAACAAATGGATTTTTTATCACTAAAAAATTCAATATTAGCATATTCAAGATTTTTTGTAGCTACCGCATGCGCTAAAGATAAAAAATCTGAATTCATTCTCATTGATATACTTTGAATTTCAGGATCACCAAATCGAGTATTATATTCTAGCAAATAAGGGTTATTTTCTTTATCCACCATGATCCCAAAAAATAATACTCCTTGAAAGTCAATTTTATCTTTGTTGAGTCCAGAAATAGTTTTTTCAATTATCTCTGATTGAATTTTTTTCATAAGTTCATCATTTAATATTGGGGCAGGACTTATGGTTCCCATTCCACCAGTATTTGGTCCAGTATCGTTATCACCAATTCTTTTGTAATCTTGAGCAGAGCCAAAATTTAAATAATTTTTTCCATCAGTAATGGTGAAAAAGCTAAGCTCTTTTCCTTCTAAAAAATCCTCAATTATAATTTTATTATTTTCTTGATTAAAAATTTTTTCTTCGAAAATTTTATAGCAAGCGTCAATGGCCTCTTGTCGATTAGAGCAAACAAAAACACCTTTGCCAGCTGCTAGTCCATCATATTTAACTACAATTGGACCGCTAACTGACTCTAAATATGTAATGGCAGATTCAAGTGTAATAAATGTTCTAGAGCGAGCTGTTGGTATGCCATGAGATTGACAAAATTCTTTCATAAATTCTTTGGAAGACTCTAGTTTTGCACCATGTGAGTCTGGGCCAAAGACATGAAAATTAAGTTCTCTTAATTTACCAGCTAAATTTTCTGATAAGTAATTTTCTGGACCTATAATGATAAGATCTGGTTTTATTTTTTGGCATTCTTCGATTATTTCATTTGTGGTATTGATATTTTTGCACTCTGCAATTTGACTAATTCCAAAGTTTCCGGGAAAACAATATAAATTCTCACATAAATATGATTTTTCAATTAATCGACATAAAGCGTGCTCTCTAGCACCAGAACCTATAACTATGACATTCATTTTATTTTATGTATATTGACTACGTGAGCAATATTCCTGAGTATACCGTAACTCAACTTAATAGATCAATTAAAGAATTATTAGAAGCTAAATTCGATTATATCAAATTAATAGGCGAGACTGGACCAATCACAGTTGCAGGTTCTGGTCATGTATATTTTTCTATTAAAGAAAATGATGAAGTGATTTCTTGTATATGTTGGAAGGGAACTCATGAAAGGTTAGAAATAAATCTTGAAGAGGGAACGGAATACAATTTTTTTGGAAGAGTTACGTCTTACTCCAAATTTGGTAGATCTGTTTATCAATTGATAGTTGACCAGATAGAATATAGTGGTGATGGGTCAATTCTTGAACTCATTGAAAAAAGAAAAAAAGACTTAGAGAGTAGAGGATATTTTAAAGACTCTCATAAATTAATTATTCCCAAATTTCCAAAAAAAATAGGCATTTTAACTTCAGCAACCGGCTCAGTGATTCATGATATCATTCATCGAATAGAAAATAGATTTCCGCTAACTAATCTTGAGGTGTATCCAATACCTGTTCAAGGAAAAAAAACTCACACAGAAATTATTGAATATTTAGATTTAATAGAAATAAGTCAGGAGAAACCGGACTTAATCATTTTTGCTAGAGGGGGAGGATCGCTCGAAGAAATGATGCCATTCAATGAACCTGAACTTATCAAAAGGGTTTATGATTTAAACATTCCTTCAATATCTGCCATTGGTCATGAAACAGATTACACCCTTCTTGATCTTGTTTGTGATCTAAGAGCACCAACGCCTACTGCAGCAGCAGAACTATCTGTACCAAATCAAATAGAAGTCTTAAAAGATTTAAGAAATTTACAGATTGATTTTTCGAATAATATAAAACGTAAAATTGTTTTACCTGAAAAAATAATTTTAAATTTTTCTAATTCAATGAATTTTCTTTCAAGTAGAATATATGAAACTGAAAAAATACTTTCAAAATATGTTTCTGATAATTTAGAGGCTGTAAAAGAATATTTAAGTAACCTAAAAAATATTATTATCAAAAATTATATGAAGATAATAGAATTTAGCCCCAAACAAAAAATTGAAATCACCCAAAATAAAATTTTTTCTTTTTCAAAAAATAATCAAATTTATGTTAAAAATAAAATTAATTCAGTAAGTCAAAATTTAAATCTATTAAATAGAATAATACTAAATTCATCCATCGAGAAAAATTTAAAAAAAGGTTATTCTATTTTAAAAAATAAAAAACAATTGATTAAAAATATTAAGACATTAAAAAATGTTAAGGAATTTTCCGTTAAAATGTATGACGGTGAAATTTTAATAAAAAATAAAAATTAAAGCTTCCATCTTTGATGAACCCATAACCATTGGGAAGGGTTTTCTTTAATCCATTTTTCAAAATAATCAGAGTGAATTTTTTCAACTAATGATTTTACTGATAAATCTTTGAATTCATTAAAGGCAATAGGTTTTTCGTAAATAAATTTGAAATTACCATTTTTTTGTCTTACCGAGTACACAGGGCAAAGTAGAGTTTGATATTTTAATGCAAGATGTGCAAAACCATCTGTTGCATATGCTTGCTTTCCAAAAAATTTAATCATTGGACCACTGCTATCCCTTTGATCAACTAATAATGCTAAGTCCTCATTGTTTTTCAGTGCTCTAATCATATTTTTAGCACTTTCGGAACCTTTCTTGTAAAAATATGCATTTTCTCTTTTTCTTTTTTCCTGAATGTAATGATCAATTTTATGATTATTTGCATGTCGATAAACAGAGTGAAGTTTAAAACCTATATTTAATAAATAATTTCTTGTAATTTCCCAATTACCTATATGCGCAGATATAAAAATTCTTGAACCTTTGTGATCTTTGATTTGCTGAAGATATTTTTCATTTTCTAGAGAAATAGCCTCCCAATTAAACTTATTAAGATTAAAAAATTCAAAAAATACTCTTCCAGTTTGACTTAGATTTTCCCTTGTAATTGAAGAAATAAGAGAAATATCGTCACTAAAATTATGTAAATTTTTTGATATTATTTTGGAATATTGAGTTAATGGACCCAAGGTAGAAACAAGGAGGGCGCCTAAATTAGAAGCTGCCTTAAAACTTAAAATATTTAAAAATTTGTTAAGAAAGACAAAAATTACAAATTCTAAAATTTGAAAAAGTTTCTTAAATAAGTTTTTCAATTTCAGATGCTAAGTTTGTTTTTTCTTCTGATGTCATTTTTCCAAAGATTATTCCAACAGAACTTTTAAACTCATTTGGAATTCTAAGATGATCTTTTTCTGTAGTTACAAGAAAAGAGTCATTTTTATTAGCCTCATCTAATAATGCAAACATATCATCTTGAGAGTATTGATGATGGTCGGGAAATTCCCTTGTAAGTGTTATATCCAAACCTTCATTATATAGTTGATCAAAAAACTTTTTATTAAATCCTAATCCAGCGAAAGGCAACAGTCTTTTATCTCTTATTTCTGGTTTGATTGAAATTTCAAAATTCATATTTTGTTGAAATTGATTTTTAAAAATTTCAGGACAGCTATTTGTATTAATTAAAAAAACTATTTGGGATCTATTTAAAGCGCTACTAATTGGTTCCCTAAGTGGACCAGAAGGAATAATCAAGTTATTACCAAATGATTGAATAGAGTCATACACGTAGATACTGATATTTTTAAAGATATCATATGATTGAAGTGCATCATCTAAGACTAATATATCTGCCCCATCTTTTTCTGCCTTAGAAAAAGCATTATATTTTTTTTTGCTCACCCATGTTGGAAAATATTTTGACATCATAATAGCCTCATCTCCAACAACAGAGTAATTCATTTCAGGAGACACTTTTATAACTTCATTGGCAGTTCCACCGTATCCTCTTGATATTATATGAGGTTTGTAGCCCATTTTCTCTAAAATTTCACATATATAGATTACGGAAGGAGTCTTGCCTGAACCGCCAACAATGGCGCTTCCTATTGCAATTACTGGTATTTTGGATCGGAGTATTTTAGAAAATTTTTTTTTGAAGAAAGTTCCTATAACCCATAGTAGTGAAATAGGAAGAAGAAGAATAGCAAATATAGAAATTTTATTTTGATACCAAAAACTTGGTGCTTTTAACATTCTTCAACCTTATCAATAATCAACCTTAACTGCTTAGTATTTAAATTAAAGTAATCTTGAATATCTTGGTGATTATTTATTCCCATATCAATGTATTTGTTCATCATAGAGCTAATTTCTTGAGCATTATTATCATTTAATACTTTGGCTAGCGAAAGGTTCTCAAGTTCAGAATAAATTTCTTTAAAATTATTTATATATTGACCTGACAAAACAAAACACCCTTTAGATAAGGGTTCGAGTGGATTTTGACCTCCATGTTCAAAAAGAGAACCGCCCATGAAAGTCAACTTTGCGGATTCATACGCTGAGTCATTTTCACCAAACTTATCTAAAATAAAAATTTTATTTACATAATTTTGTTTAATCATTGATTGAAGTTTAGAACTGAAGTGAACATGTCTCGGTATTATAATTATTTTCTCAATACTACTAAAATTTAAATATTGAATAATTTCTAATACCTTTTCAAATTCTTCTTTGTGAATACTAGCAAAACAAATTATGTTTTTTTTGTTATTAATTAAATTAAGTTTTTGGTAGAATTTTAAATTACCAAAATGAAATACATTTTTTTTAAAAATGTTTTCAAATTTGATTTTATCATCATAGCTTTTTGCAAAAATCAAAGAATATTGGCTCCCAAGTAATTGAGCGAAAGAAGAAAAATTACTCCATCTGGAGTATGATTTTTCAGATAGTCTGCCATTAATTAGAATATTTTTTATTTTTTTTCTTTTAGATATTATGAGCCAGTTTGGCCAAATTTCAGAGTCTATCCAAATAATTTTTTTTATATTGGTACGACTTAAAAATTTATTAATGTTCCATGAAAAATCTAAGGGTAAAAATATAATTAAAAAATTCTGATATTTTTTTTTTGCTAAGTTATAAGAAGATAAGGTAGAACACGATAATATAATTTTTTTAGTAGATAGGTTTTCGATCAAATAATTAAGTGAATTCAGCTCTCCTATGCTAGAAAAATGTATTAAATGATCTAATTCTCTGAGTTTCGTAAAATTATAATTACATAAAACTTTTTGCTCAATAGATTTTAAATTTTCTTTATTTAAAACAATCCTAAATAAAGCTAATAGAAAAAAAATAGGAAAAAATAAAATCTGTAAAAAATTATAACTAAAAAAAATCATTAATCTTCTCAGAATTCTTATTTAATTCATTTGTAATTTTTAGATTAAAATCTGTTTCATTTTCATAATCTTTTGGCCGAATAATTTCGTCGCCCCATAGGTAAATTCCTTTACTAAAAGGAAGAGGTATTTTTAATTTATCCCAACTATTCAGTCTAAAGTACTTATTGGTATGAAAAGACAATATAGCAATATTTAAATTAAATTTTTGACACAATTTAAAGATACTGGTGTTAATTTTTTTTGGTGGTCCATGAGGCGCATCTGGAGTTATATAAATACAATCTCCATTTTGAACTGCTTTAGATATATTTTTAATTAAAAATGTTGGGTTATCTTTTTTTCTCAAAAGTGGTTCTAATCCAAATTTTTTTTGAACCAATGTACTTAATTGACCATCTCTATGTGAGGTTGCTATAGGTCGAAGTTTAGAATTAAATTTCCAACTGAATGTTGAGCCCATTAATTGATGGTGCCAAATCAAAATTATTAGCGACCTTTTATTTGATAGTTCTTTTTTAATAATTTCTTCATTAATACCTCGCCAGCTACTAGTCGATTTAATAATCCAAAGAGATAAAAAAACTAAATTAGCAAATAAATTTAAAAAAAAATTATTTTTGCTTAACCTTTTAAGCATTTTTTTTTAATTGTTTTTGATAGAGCTGATAGTAGAAACCTTTTTTTGCCATTAAACTTTTATGTGATCCTTGCTCTAATAGCTTTCCTGTCTCAAGATAGAGTATTTCATCAAAATGCTTAATAGTGCTTAGTCTGTGCGCCACTACAACAAGAGTTATATTTTTTATACTATGTAAGTTATCGAACAATTTTGACTCTGTTCTAAGATCTAAATTTGATGTTGGTTCATCCAGAAGAATAATTGATTTTTGTTGAGCTAGGGCTCTAGCAATAGCTATTCTTTGTCTTTGTCCGCCTGAAAGTTTGACACCATTTTCACCAATTTGAGAATTAAGCCCTTGTGGGAGTTTTTCAATAATTTCATCTACGCAAGCTAATTCTGCAAACTTTTCAATACTCTTGGTTGATAATTTAGAATTATATTTTATGTTTTCCGATATTGATCCATCAAATAAAACGGTATCTTGGCTCACTAAGCTAAAATAACTTCTTAAATTTTTAAGACGAAGGTCTTTGATATTTTCATTTCCAATAATAATTTCACCTTTGTCGAGATCAAATAAACGTATCATTAATCCAAGTAAGGTCGATTTACCAGAGCCAGAGGGTCCGACAATTGCAATTTTTTTATTTTTTCTTAAATTGATATTTATTCCGTTAAGAACATTTTTTTCTGTATTAGGATATTTAAAAAAGACATTTTTAAATTTTATTTCATCAAAATCTTTTATTGTTTTACTGCCATCAAAAATATCATTCTTCATATCTATAAACTCAAAAATTCTTGAGGCAGCCCCAAGACCGCTTTGTAAAAGAACATTTACATTTATAAGGTTTTTTAGAGGGGCGTAGGCTAACATTAGACTTACTAAGAAACTCATTAGCTCCCCTGCAGTCATATTGTCATTAATAACAAATACACCGCCTCCAAAAATAGCTAATCCCGCTGCTAGGGATCCAAGGGTTTCAGTGAAGGGCCTTGAGCGAGCAGTAACCTTCTCTTGTTTAAAATTTAACTCTCTTGCAGCGGCTATTTCTTTATTAATTCTTAATATTTCAAATCCTTCTGCATTAAAAGATTTGACATTTTTAATACCTTTGAAAATTTCTTCTAAATTTGATGCAAGATTTCCTATTTGATGTTGGAGATTTTTAGTAATAATTCTAATTTTTTTTCCAAGCACTCGAACTGGTATAAGAGCTAAGGGGAAGACTACCATAGAAATTAAGGCTAATTTCCAATTTTGATAAAACATATTACCTATTAATACCAATAGAGTTAAAGAGTCTTTAATTAAAGCGGTATAAGTATTAGCCATAGCGCCACTTAAATAATAAGTATCAGTTGTAATTCTCGTAATTAATGAACCTGTTCTATTTTGAGTGAAAAATCCATAATGTAAGTTTATAAGATTATGAAAAACATCTCTTCTAAGTTTCTCTATAATTCGATGACTCATAAATTGAAGTGATGTGACTTGAGTATAAGTTGCTAATCCTTTAATGACACCAGTAACTAGTATGGCTCCCGGAATAAAATATAAATAAAATTTATTGGCATTTACTAACACTTGATCAAGAGCTGGCTTTACAAGCCAAGCATGAAAGCCTGTACAAAGTGCTGCAACAATCATGCAAAATACTGCGATAACCATTTTTATTTTGTATTCAAAAAAAAGATTGGAAATTCTAAGAAAATGAGCTTTGCTTTCAGACATTAAAATGACTTCCTATTATAATACTTAAAAGTAAAAAAATACCGTAATAATTATTTCTTTTGAAATAGGAACCTGATTTTAAAGGGTCATTTTTCCAAATGTAGTTAAGATCCGTTAAATTTAAAATCAATTGAAGAGTAAGAAAAATAAAAAATAAAAAATTAAACCCTAGATTTTTTCCAAATAGCATTAATAACGAATACATAAGTACAATAAGAAAATTAAGTATTACCATTTTGTGCTTACCAAATAATAATGCGCTAGAGTTTAAGGAAAGTTTTTTGTCATCGTCTTCGTCTTGCGTAGCGTAGACCGTGTCATAAGTTATTGTCCATAAAACTAATGAGAAGAATAAAAGTAAAATTTCCGTAAAACGACTTGGAGACTCAAGAGATGACCATCCAATCAAGCACCCCCAATTATAAGTAAAAGCAAGAACAAATTGGGGAAGAAAGAAATACCTTTTGGCCAATGGATATAGAAATACCAAAGGAACAATAACTAGGGCTAAAATAATTGATGGTAAATTTAGTTGCAGTAAGACATATAAACCAATACTCAATAATACGAATAAACAGATAATTGAATTTTTGATAGATAGAGCATTAGATACCAAAGGTCTAGTTTGTGTTCTCTGAACTTTGTTATCAATATCACGATCAAGTAGGTCATTAATAATACATCCTGCAGAACGCATGACTATTGATCCGATAAAAAAGATTATTAATAAAGTGACAATTTTTAAATTAAGATCAGAAAATGCAACAATCGAAAAGCATATTGGGTAAAATAAAAGAATAAAACCAATAGGTCTATCCAATCTCATAATTAAAATATATGGGTGGGTAAATATTGGAAAAATTTTAAAAAGTAAATTATCCTGTCTTATATCGTTCATGAAGAGAATTTATAATAAATCAAATTTAGTTAAGGGTAACACTTATCATTTAGAAGAAAAGTACTATATCCACCTTATCAAAGTAATGCGATTAAATATTGGCGAACAAATTAATTTATTTAATGAAAAAAATGGTGAATGGCATGCAAAAATAATTGAGATCAAAAAAAATACTCTTATCGCTGAAGTTTTAGATCAAACTTTGCCACCTAAAACTCCATCAGATATCAGTCTTCTCTTTTCTCCTATTAAACATTTGAATAGTGAGCCTGTTGTCAGACAATCTACAGAGATAGGCATCAAAAATCTTTTTCCCACTAAATTTCAGAGAACTGTAGTGAGTAAAATAAATTTATCAAAGTATGAAGCCTACAGTGTGGGAGCCGCACAGCAATCAGGTAGACTATCTCTTCCTACAATCTTTCAAATTGAAAAACTTACCAATCAAAAAAAACTTCTCCAGTCATCAAATGTTTTAATGTTTGATGAAAACCTCAAAGGAATTTCAATTGATGAGGTCCCGAAGGAAAATTTTACTGATAGTATTTTGGTTATTGTTGGGCCCGAGGGGGGGTTTGTAAATGAAGAAAGAGAATTTATCAAAGCTAATTCAAAAAATTTCTTCAATATAAAACTAGGAGGCCAAATTTTAAAAGCAGATACGGCAGTTATTGCCGCACTTAGTTTGACCTTTCATTTTTTTTCATAGAAAACAAGGTTTTTAGCGACAACCTGTCAATATACTGCTTAGAATAGAATACTAATATGTTTTCTATGAAATATTTATTTGGTTCTATTTTTGTTTTTTTTACTACTAACTTATTTGCTTCCGCGAATGATTGGCAGCTAAGTTTTCAAAACCCTGCAACAGATTTAATGCAAGAAGTGATTGATCTCCACGATCTTATCCTAATCATCATGACTGTAATTACTCTTTTTGTTCTTTTCTTATTGTTTTATGTATCTTTTCGATTCAGCGCTAAGAGAAACCCAACACCCTCTACTACTACGCATAACACAATTCTAGAGGTTTTATGGACAGCACTGCCCGTTGTAATTCTTGTGGTTATTGCTATCCCATCCTTTAAATTACTCTATAAACAAGAGAAATCTGATACATACGACATGACTGTCAAAGTAATAGGTCATCAGTGGTATTGGGAGTATGAATACCCTGATCATGGAGACTTCTATTTTGAAAGCTACATGATACAAGATGAAGACTTACAAGAAGGAGATCTTAGATTGTTGACCGTTGATAATCCTCTTGTTATTCCTGCTAATAAAAATGTGCAAATTCTAATTACTGCTGGTGATGTTTTGCATAGTTGGGCCGTTCCATCCATGGGAATTAAAACTGATGCTGTTCCGGGAAGGCTAAATGAAACTTGGGTCAACGTCAAAGAGCCAGGAACTTATCGAGGTCAATGCTCTGAGATTTGTGGAACTGGGCATGGTTTTATGCCTGTCGTTGTAAAAGTCCTTCCAGAAAATGAATTTATGGCTTGGGTAAATGAAGCCAAAAATAATTATGCTATTAACGAAGATATTCAGCCGATTGCTAGCCCTGAAGAAGAGCTAGTTTTATCGAAAAATGATTTAATTAAATTAGAAGTAGAGGAGAACAAACTATGAGTACAATTGCTACATCACCAAACGATCATCATGATCATAAGCCCAACTTTTTTGTCCGATGGTTTTTTTCCACTAACCATAAAGATATAGGTACCCTTTACTTTTTGTACGCAATAGTTGCGGGGATTATTGGGGGAGCCTTATCTGTAATTATGAGAATGGAACTCGCAGACCCTGGTATGCAAGTTGTAACCGATGGCCAGATGTGGAACGTGATTATCTCTGCTCATGGACTCTTAATGATTTTCTTTGTTGTCATGCCCGCTCTGATTGGTGGATTTGGAAACTGGTTTGTTCCATTGATGATTGGTGCTCCTGATATGGCATTTCCAAGACTTAATAACATTAGCTTTTGGTTACTTATTCCATCATTACTTTTAATAGTAGGGTCAATGTTTGTTGGAAGCGGTGCAGGGACAGGATGGACCATATATCCTCCTTTAAGTTCCATTACTGGGCATAGCTCACCCGCTGTAGATATGGCTATTTTTTCTCTTCACTTAGCCGGAGCCTCTTCAATTTTGGGTGCGGTAAACTTCATTACAACTATTCTTAATATGAGGGCCCCAGGGATGACTCTTCATAAGATGCCCTTATTTGCATGGGCGATGTTAGTTACTGCTTTTCTTCTTCTATTAGCTGTTCCCGTTCTAGGAGGGGCTATTACTATGCTTTTAACTGACCGTAACTTTGGAACTACCTTTTTTGATCCAGCCGGAGGGGGAGATCCTGTTCTTTTCCAACATCTTTTCTGGTTCTTTGGACATCCTGAAGTTTACATCATGATCCTTCCTGCCTTTGGTATCATTTCTCATATTGTTTCTACTTTTTCAAAGAAACCTGTTTTTGGATACTTAGGAATGGCTTATGCCATGGTTGCAATTGGTTTCATTGGCTTTGTAGTGTGGGCGCATCATATGTATACAGTCGGATTTAGTGCCAATGTAAGAGCTTACTTCATGCTTGCCACTATCGTAATTGCTGTTCCAACGGGTGTAAAAATCTTTAGTTGGATTGCTACAATGTGGGGAGGTTCCATAACTTTTACTACTCCAATGTTATTTGCTCTTGGATTTATTTTCTTATTTACTCTTGGTGGGGTTACTGGAGTTATTCTTGCTAACGCAGGTGTTGATGTTGTTCTTCATGATACTTATTACGTCGTTGCTCACTTCCACTATGTATTAAGTATGGGTGCTGTCTTCGGCATCTTTGCTGGAATATACTATTGGTTTAGTAAAATGACTGGAAAACAATATTCTGAATTCTTCGGAAAATTGCACTTCTGGTTATTTTTTGCAGGAGTTAATTTAACTTTCTTCCCTCAGCACTTTTTAGGATTAGCTGGTATGCCAAGAAGAATACCAGATTATCCAGATGCTTATGCAGGTTGGAATGCTATATCTTCTCTGGGATCGTACATATCTTTTGGTTCGTTTCTACTCTTCTTGGTTGTCATGATTATTGCTTTAATTAGCGGTAAGAAAGCTGAAGCCAATCCTTGGGGTGAGGGAGCAAAAACATTAGAATGGACGCTACCTTCTCCACCTCCATATCACCAATTTGACACTTTACCTGAAGTAAAGAATTAATTTGTGGCTGTAAATAAAAACAGACAAGAACAACTGCTTACATCAAGCGTAGGAATTAATTTTCCCTCTCTATTGCATTTATTAAAGCAGGTATATGTTTTAATTAAGCCTGGAGTTATTTCTTTAGTTATATTTACTGCTTTATGTGCAATGCTTGTTGCTCCTTCTGATAAATCACTTGTAATTAAGGGTATTAGCTTGCTGCTTATCGCAATGGGTGCATCAGGATCAGCCATCTTAAATATGTGGCATGATCGAATAATCGACTCCAAAATGGACCGAACAAAGTTTAGACCTATTCCGGCAGGGAATATTTCAGCCAATACTGCTTTAGCCATTGGTTTGGTCTTTTCTTTTTTTTCTGTCGTGGCCTTATTCTTCTTTACCAATATTCAAGCAGCAATTCTTTTAGCATTTACCATCCTTTATTATTCTGTTTTCTACACAATGTATCTAAAACACCGCACTGCTCAAAATATAGTAATCGGTGGGCTAGCAGGGGCACTTCCTCCCGTTATTGCATGGATTAGTATTTCAAATGAAATGATTTTATATCCAATTATTCTTTGTCTTATTATCTTTTTGTGGACTCCTCCACATTCATGGGCATTAGCAATTTACAGAAATCAAGATTACTCCAATGCAGATGTCCCTATGTACCCTGTCAAACATGGTATTAAGAAAACTTTAACAATGATGAATATTTATACGTTCTTAATGATTGTGTCGACCAACCTCCTTTTTATATTTGGTTTTGTCGGAATGATATTTTTTATTACTTCAAATCTTCTTAACAGTTATTTTGCATTTCAACTTTTTAAACTCAACAAGTCAAAAAATTTAAAAAAAGACTCAATTAAACTATTTGGCTTTTCAATCATTTATCTCTTCTTAATTTTTTTCCTCACAGTGATTGATCGTTTTTTTTAAATGAATAAAAAGAAAAAAAATCTAATTGTTTTAGCAATCTTGCTTTGTCTTGTTGCTGCTTTTTATTTTATTACTATTCAGAGAATTAAATCTGGTATTTGAAAAGCTCTAGCAAATATAAAACACTTGGATTATTAATTTTCATCCTGGTTTTTATGTCAGGTTTGGTGGTTTTTTCAGTTCCATTGTATAAACTTTTTTGTGATCTCACTGGTTTTCAAGGGTTTAACCAAGAAACTGATATGCTCATCGAACAAGTCGATCCAAACATGGGTGAATTAGAAATGAATGTTGTTTTTTCAACTCAAGTAAACAATGGACTTGATTGGAACTTTGAAGCCCCGAAGAAGATGATCATTACTGAAGGTGTAAAATATGATGTCACTTTTAGAGCTAAGAACAATTCATCAATTCCAAATACGGGCACATCTATTTTTAATGTCTTGCCGCCTAAAATAGGACCTTACTTGCTTAAAATAGAATGCTTTTGCTTTCAAGATCAAGAAATTCAACCTGGAGAAGTTATAGAATTCCCAGTGACTTTTTATATTGACCCTCTTATTTTAGACGACCCAGAGGCTAAAAAAGTGAAGAATGTCACTTTGTCATATACCTTTTTTGAGAAAAAAGAATGAAATAGTAATCTATGGTTGACCTAACATTTAAGGATTCAGAAAAAAAACATCAATATCATCTTGTTAATCCCAGTCCTTGGCCTTTAGTTGGCTCCTTTTCTGCCTTATTTCTCGTATCTGGCGTAATTTTATACATGCATTATGAAATGCTATGGCCAATGTTAGTAGGATTAGGTCTGATCCTCTTTACCATGTTTATGTGGTGGAGAGACATTATTAAAGAAAGTACTTTTCTGAAAGTTCACAATCCAATTACAGAAGCAGGTTTAAGATGGGGAATGGCCCTGTTTATTACTTCTGAAGTAATGTTTTTTGTGGCCTTCTTTTGGGCCTTTTTTGATGCGAGTTTACTTCCTAAAGCTTTTATAGAGGATTACAAAGATGTATTCTCAGGTTCTCTTGGAATTGGGATCTGGCCACCTGAGGGCATAGAAACATTTGACCCATTAGATATTCCTTATTTAAATACTTTGATACTTTTGTTATCCGGCACGACATGTACTTGGGCTCATCATGCGGTCAGAGAAGGACATAATGAAGAAGCTCTTCAAGGTTTGTACCTTACTGTATTTTTAGGAGGTATTTTTACTTTATTACAAATTTATGAGTATCAACATGCAACCTTTGGTTTTACTGAGGGTATATACCCATCAACCTTTTATATGGCTACAGGTTTTCATGGTTTCCACGTTTTGGTAGGAACACTCTTCTTACTTGTATGCTTAATGCGAGCAAGAAAAGGTCATTTAACTCCGGAAAGACATTTCGGTTTTGAGGCTGCTGCATGGTACTGGCATTTTGTTGACGTAGTTTGGCTATTTTTATATATAGCTATTTACTGGTGGGGAAGATAATACTCTTCTCACTCACTACTTTATCTTTTAATACATATAATTTATGAAGCTCAGATCTCTTACGTATTTTTTTTTATTTATTAGTTTGGTAACCTTTATTCTAGGAGTATGGCAGCTATACAGACTTAACTGGAAGAATGAATTAATTGAAAATATTGAAAACTCTTTTAGAAACCCTCAATTATTTAATCAATCGAAGGAATATAATGAGCTAGTAGCAGTAAATTTAGATGATGATTATAATGTTATTAATCAACCAATTTTCTTAGAGTCTAAGACTCAGCAAGGCAAAGTTGGTTTTCATGCTATTCTTCCTATCAACCATTTGGGTAAAAGTTATTCCGTGATTAACTTAGGTTGGTTGCCGACCAAAGATGACTCTTTAATTTTAAGTATTTTAAATAGGATAGAAAATTATGAGAACTTTCGTGTTTATACAAGGCAATTTGATGACAGCAAACCTTATTTTGTTCCTGAAAATCAAATTCAAAAAAATATTTGGTTTTCTGTCGTAAAATCTGATTTAGAAGATTTTTTTAATCATGATTTCTTATCAAAATACTATTTTGTATTATTTGATCCGAGAATTAAGTCGGATGTTACCCCTCTTGCTTTTTTAAGAAATAACCATCTTAATTATTCTATAACTTGGTTTTTGCTAAGCCTCTCAAGCGTAATCATGATATTAATAATTAGAAGAAAGCATCATGGATAAATTAAAAAGATACTTCAAAAATTATTACGTTTTAAATGATATTAACGGAATACTTTTTTGGGATAATGCCACAAACTTACCCCCTAAAAGCATAGAGTCTCGATCAGAACAAATGTCGATTTTAGCTGAATATATTGACAAAGAACTCAGAGACCAAAATATCATCGAAGAGATAAATCTAAATAAAACTAAAAATTTAAATGACCATGATAAGAAGAATTTATTGCTAATGGAAAATATTGTTATTAAAGAAAATGCTGTTGATGTTGAATTAAAATCACAATTAATAAAGAAAAAATTAAAATGTGAACATTTATGGAGAGAGGCTAGAGAAAAAAATGATGTTTCTCTAATTGAAAAAGATTTTGATGAACTACTTTTACTTGTTCATGAAGAGGCAAATCAGCTATCAAAGCCATTGAATTTGAGCCCCTATGATGCATTAATTTCAAATTATGATCGCGATTACAATTCAAATAAAATAGATAGTCTATTTGAAGTTATTAAATCGGACATAATTCCTCAATATCAAAACCTTGAAAAAATAGATAATCCAACCATCTCGAAAACAAATCTGTCAAAAGATAAAATTTTTGAAAAGACTAATCAAAAATTAAAAGAATTAGGTTTTGATTTTGATTATGGTCGTATTGATCAGTCAATTCATCCCTTTTGTGGTGGAGCTAATAAGGATGTCAGGATTACTACAAGATTTGAAAATAATATTTTAGAAACTCTATCTGCTCTTTTTCATGAAACCGGACATGGGGTATATGAACAAAATCGACCTTCGGATTTTTTATATGAGCCTATTGGACAGGCTCGAAGCTTAAGTGTTCATGAAAGTCAGTCTTTGTTTTATGAAAATCATATTTTTAAATCAAAATCATATTTTCATTTATTCAATCAAATCTTTGATGGATCTCAAGAAATGTATCAATCTTTTATTGATCATTACCATACAGTACGATTAAATCCGATTAGGGTGAGTGCAGATGAGTTTTCTTATCCTATTCACATCTTTATTCGATATGAAATAGAAAAGAAAATTTTTAATAACAAAATTCAATTTAAAGACATTCATAATCTCTGGAACCAGTATTATAAAGAATATTTAGATATCGATCTGCCTAACGACACCGTGGGCGTCTTGCAAGATATTCACTGGTATGAGGGAATATTTGGATATTTCCCAACCTATGCAATTGGTGCGATGATATCTTCTCAAATTAAATTTAACTGCCCCGGATACCAATCTTCTATGGATCATGTAAATATTGATAACATTAAAATAGTAACAGAATGGTTAAAATCTAATGTTCATCAAAAGGCTTCTTTATATTCATCAGATGAAATGTTACAAAATATTTCTGGAGAGCCGTTAAATTCTTCATATTTTTTAAAACATTTAAATAGCAGATTTGTTCAATGAAATATATTAGCACCCGAAATAATCAGATATTTTTTAGTTCTGAACAAGTTTTGAGCTATGGCTTAGCCCCTGATGGAGGATTGTTCATTCCAAATGAAATTCCCAATTTTGCAATGGAGGAAATAAAAAAGCTTAAAAATGCAGATTATAGAGATATTGCCTATTTTATTTTAAATCCTTATTTAAAAGATTTATTTTCTGAAGAAGAAATCAAACAACTTATTTCAAGCGCATATCAAAATTTCGATGAAGGTATTGTCTCCATTACAAAGCTGGGTAAAAATCAATTATTAAATCTATTTCATGGTCCAACACTGGCTTTTAAAGATTATGCTATGTGTCTTTTGGCCAAAATTTATGAACTTTATTTAAGAAAAAAAAATCAAAAATTAATTATTGTGGGAGCTACGTCAGGAGATACTGGCTCTGCAGCCATTCATGCTTTTAAAGGTATTGAAAATATCAATATATTTATTTTACACCCTCATAATGCCACTTCTCTTTTTCAAAGAAAACAGATGACCACTAGTGGCGCCGATAATGTCCACAATATCGCTCTTGAAGGGAGCTTTGATGATTGTCAGACTTTGGTTAAAAAAACATTTAATGACCATGAATTAAATACTAAATATCAGTTTACAGCTATAAATTCTATTAATTGGTTTAGGATTTTACCCCAATCTATTTATTATGCTTGGGCCTATCTAAATCACGATATTGATAGCTTTGTAGTTCCGAGTGGAAACTTTGGAAATATTTATTCAGCCCACTTATTAAGATCCATGGGTTTCCCTCTTAAAAGGCTTGTTATAGCAACCAATGAAAATAATATTTTGCATCGAGTCATCGCTGAAAACGATTTATCATTATCTGATGTTATTAAGACGAATAGTCCAAGTATGGACATAACCATTTCAAGCAATTTTGAAAGAATTTTAGCAGAGTCTTTGAGCCCAGAGGATATTTCCAGTTTGTATCAAAATATGAATCATAATAAACACAATTCAAAACTTGATGAACAAGTTCATAAACAATTAGCTAGTAAATTTAAGTCAGAGTCTGCCACGTCAGTAGAAGTTGAAAAATGTATTAAAAAATACTTTGATAGTGACAAAGTAGTAATTGACCCCCATACTGCTGTTGGGGTAGCTTGTGCTGAGAAGATGAATTTAGAGAATTTTTTATGTTTAGCTTGTGCGCACCCTGTCAAATTTCAAGAGACTGTAACAAAATCTCTTGGTCATGAAATTGAATATGACAAAAATTTTGAATTTAAAAATGATGAAAAATTTGAAGTACTTAATAATGATTATAGTCTCTTAAAGGAATTTATTACATCTAATGCCTAATATTCATAAATTAAAAAGTGGACTGACCGTTATCACTGATTATATCGATACTGTAGAGACCGTATCGGTTGGAATGTGGAATAAGGTCGGTGCTCGAAATGAACAAGAAAAAGTAAATGGCGTAGCCCATCTGCTTGAGCATATGGCCTTCAAAGGTACGGTAAATAGAACTGCTTTGGATATAGCAAAAGAGGTAGAAATGGTGGGAGGGGCAGTTAATGCCTATACATCCAGAGAAGTGACTGCCTATTACATGAAGGTTTTAAAAGAAGACCTCGGTCTTTCTATAGATATTATTAGCGATATTTTACAAAATTCTACTTTTGATGCGAAAGAATTGGATAGAGAAAGAGGAGTTATTCTTCAGGAAATTGGTATGTATCTGGATACCCCAGACGATGTGGTATTTGATAAATGGCAGGAGGTAGCCTATCCGGACCAACCAATGGGAAGGTCCATATTAGGAAAAAGTGAAATTATTAAGTCTATTTCTCGAGATCAGGTAGAGGGTTTTATGAAAAGTTTTTATCGACCAGATAGAATGGCATTTTCAGTTTCAGGAAATTTTCAAGAGGAGCAAGTTTTAGATCTGGTTGAAAAACATTTCAATAATTTACCACATGGCGAAGATGATCACTCTCCTAAAGCTTTATACAAGGGCGGTGAATTTAGACAAGAAAAGGAATTAGAACAAGTAAATATTATTTTAGGATTTGAAGGTGTAGATTTTTACTCAGATCTTTATTACCCCACCGCAGTTTATTCAACTGTTTTGGGATCAGGAATGTCCTCCAGACTCTTCCAAGAAATAAGAGAGAAAAGAGGATTGGTTTACAGTGTCTCTAGCTACACTTCTTCTTTTTCTGATTCTGGAATATTTGGTGTTTACGCAGGTACTGGTCAAAAAGAGGTCAAAGAATTAATACCTGTCCTGTGTGATCAATTAAATATTAGTGCTAAGAACTTTACATCAGAAGAATTGCAGCGAGCCAAAGCTCAATTTAAAGCCTCTCTGCTAATGGGTCAGGAAAGCACATCTAGAAGATGCCGCTCTAATGCATCTAAGTATTTAATGCATAGTAAAATTATTTCCCACGAAGAAATTATTTCAAAAATTGATGCCGTTCAACTTGATGATTTAGAAAGAGCAAGACTTAATATCTTAAAGTCTAATATTACTCTCTCTTCTATCGGACCGGTACAAGACTTAGAGTCTTTAGACTCAATCAAAGCTAGATTTAATTAAATTCTCCGCTGCCTCCCTTGCCAGAAGATCAACTTTATTATTATGCTCATTGATGTCATGGGCCTTAACCCATTTCCAAGTAATATTTTTTTGAGAATTTAAAACATCTAATTTTTCCCATAGAATTTTATTTTTGACATCTTTTCTTTGAGAATTCTTCCAATTGTTTTTTTTCCAGTTTACAATCCAGGAGGTAATACCGTTCCTAACATAGGTACTGTCAGTAAATAATATAATTTCACTTTCTTTTTGTAAGAACTCTAATGCTTTAATTGCAGCTGTAAGTTCCATTTGATTGTTCGTAGTATCTAATTGATAGCCAAAATGATTTATAATAGTACCCTCATTAAAGATCTGAAATGCCCAACCACCTGTTCCAGGGTTGCCTAAACATGAGCCGTCCGTGTAAACCTCAATCAAAAGAAATCCTGTAAGTTATTTTTTTCATGAAATTGAAGAATTTCAAAGAATTCTAAGGGATTTTTATGGCTTACTTCTCCTTCTGAATTAAAGTATAGATCATGAATTCGTGTCAAAAAAAACCTAATAGCACTAGCCTTTAAGTAGAAATTAAAACTTTCTTTTTCTTCAATGCTCCAAGTAATAGGCTCGAAGTAATGATTAAAGAAAATTATGAAATTTTTTTCATCAAACTTTTCATAATTAAAAAACCAAGCATTAATTAATGTTGCGAGGTCATAAACAACAGTATCAGTGCAAGTAAAAAAGAAATCAATAAAACCAGAAACTTCATTATTTTTAAAAAAAACATTGTCTTTAAAAAGATCTCCATGAATTAGAGATTTTTTCAAATTTTTAGGAAATTGATTTTCAAGAGAAAGTATTAAATTTCTAATATGAGAAAACTCACTTTTATTTTTACCATCATAATTTTTAAATTTATCAACTATAAACTTCCAACTA
>OCRN01000024.1_pt1 | contig 30595 bp, 34 predicted proteins | sample 1534761 | NCBI WGS metagenome assembly OCRN01 (sample SAMEA3275602, study PRJEB22092) | marine metagenome | biome: ENVO:01000047 "MEDITTEREAN SEA BIOME"; feature: ENVO:00002042, "SURFACE WATER"; material: ENVO:00002010, "SEA WATER" | collected 2014-06-21T10:50:00+00 | depth 0 m | reverse complement strand
CAATACATTTTTCAAAGAGATTATTCTACTGATTTTGAATTAGATGAATTTATTTTAAAAAATATAAAAAAAAGACCTTTTAATAAAAGAAAATTAAAGTCTCTATATAGTAGTTTTGATACCAATAGTGAAATTATTAAAAATCTCATATCACCAGAGATTTTAAAAAAAACCAATAAAATCAGCATATTCTTAATTTATGCTTTTTTTTCTGAATATTTGCTCGATAAGGGTAAAAAAAATATTCTCATGGGTGAATATATTAAGCTATCTAAGGAGTTTTTGACTGTCGAAGAAGTAAAATACTTTAATTTTCTATTAGATAATATAGCCCAAAAAGCACCTTGAAAAAAAAATTAAAATAGAATAACTACTTACCATGTCTCAGATACACTATTTACAATTAGTGCTATTTGCTGCGGCTGCAGCAATTGCTTTTGGTTTAATCACCACATACAAAATTTTAAATTTACCTAAAGGTAATAAAAAAATGATTGAAATAGCTAGCGCAATTCAAGAAGGAGCTAAAGCTTATTTAAATCGTCAATACACAACCATCGCAATTGTTGGTGCTGTAATATTTTTTGCCTTTTTTTTAATTCCATTTGAACACACCTATGATGTACCTGTTGGTTTTCTCATTGGTGCTATTTTATCTGGTCTAGCTGGATACATCGGCATGAATGTTTCTGTCAGAGCAAATGTGATAACGGCTCAAGCTTCAAGTGTTTCGCTAAAGAAGGGGCTTTCAGTTGCATTTAATGCAGGTTCAGTGACTGGATTATTAGTTGTTGGTTTAGCACTTGCTGGGATAGCGGGCTATTTCTTTTACTTATTTCACGGCCTTGAAAGAGAAGGAAGAGAATTAATTGAACCTTTAGTTGCTTTAGGTTTTGGTTCTTCTTTAATCTCTATTTTCGCAAGACTTGGCGGTGGTATCTTTACAAAAGGCGCTGATGTTGGCGCAGACCTAGTTGGAAAAGTAGAAAAAGATATTCCAGAAGACGACCCAAGAAATCCAGCTGTTATCGCAGATAACGTTGGAGATAATGTAGGTGACTGTGCAGGTATGGCAGCAGATTTATTTGAAACATACGTCGTATCTATTGTTGCTACTATGGTTTTGGCAATTATTTTTCAGGGAACAGTTACTGATATTACTATTTATCCATTGTTAATTGCCGGTTCTAGTATCATCGCCTCAATTATTGGATCACAATTCGTCTCTATTTCTGGAGCTAAATCATCAATTATGGGGGCTCTCTATAAAGGATTTTTCGCAACACTCATTATATCAATTATTTTATTTGCGGTTCTAACATCATATTATATTGGTTTCGACCAATGGGTGGTAATTGGTCAAAATTACTACACTGGAATGGACCTATTTTTATGTGCGGTTTACGGCCTAATCATTACCCTTGCATTGGTATTTATAACTGAATATTACACCGGTACTGAATACAGACCTGTAAGAAGTGTTGCTAAGGCTTCCCAAACTGGACATGCAACAAATATTATTCAAGGTTTGGCGATGGGTATGGAGTCTACCGCTGTTCCAGTTCTTATTATTGTAGTTGGTATTGGGGTTACTTATGCCACTGCTGGTTTATTCGGTATCGCAATTGCGGTTACTGCTATGCTCGCTTTAGCAGGAATGGTTACTGCTTTAGATGCTTATGGACCAGTGACAGATAACGCAGGAGGTATAGCCGAAATGGCTGGTCTTCCTAAAAAGGTTAGAACTGTCACTGATGCTCTTGATGCTGTTGGAAATACAACTAAGGCTGTTACAAAAGGGTATGCAATTGGATCGGCTGGATTAGGGGCTTTAGTTCTTTTTGCAGCTTACACTGAAGATCTAAAATACTTTGGTGAACTCACTGGCAACGATGCTTTTAAAGTTTCTTTTGATTTATCAGAGCCATACGTCATCATTGGTCTTCTTTTAGGCGGACTACTTCCATATTTGTTTAGTGCTTTAAGTATGACTGCGGTTGGCAGAGCTGCCGGATCTGTTGTTGTCGAAGTGCGTCGACAATTTAAAGAAAAAAAAGGCATTATGACTGGCAAGGAAAAGCCTGATTATGGCAGATGTGTTGACATTTTGACAAAATCTGCAATTAAAGAGATGATTATTCCTTCTCTTTTACCTGTTCTCTCACCTATTGTGGTTTTCTTTGGCGTCTATTGGCTTACAGGTAGTGTAAATATTGCCTTCCAGACATTAGGTGCTTTGCTTATTGGTGTTATCATCACAGGTTTCTTTGTAGCTATTTCAATGACTGCAGGTGGCGGAGCTTGGGATAATGCAAAAAAATATATTGAGGACGGAAATTTAGGTGGCAAAGGGAGTGAGACTCATAAAGCATCCGTGACTGGTGATACTGTCGGTGACCCTTATAAGGATACTGCTGGACCAGCTGTTAACCCAATGATCAAAATAACAAATATCGTATCTATTTTGTTACTTTCGATCGTTGTTCACCTAAATATTATTTAATTTAAATTTACTTCTTCAACAGACCTTAAAACATTATCTTCAAATCGAAGTTTTAAGGTCTTGTTGTAGATTGTTTTTTTAAAGGTGGCATTTCCTTGTTGCTTCTCCATCCGATAAATCCACAAATTTTGTGAATCCTCTGTAATGAGTGGCATACCAATAATATTGATTACATCTTCTTTGGAGTAGTTCTTGTTTTGATAACTTTGCAAAATTTCATTTATACTATTTTCAGAAATACCAGAAAAATGAAGGTCTTTAGAGCAAGAAATGAATAAGGTACTGAATAATACAAATATAAGAAATATGAATTTTTTTGATATACTCATAATTAAGACAAATAAGGTATAAGGGTATTTAAAGCAATAATAAATAATTTATGAGTAAATATATAATAAATCTTGATTTGCATGGGGGCGATTTTGCTCCAAGATCAGTGTTAGAAGGCGCATCTTTGGCTCTTACAAAAAACCCTTCAATTCACTTTAAATTACATTCTACAAAAGAATTATATCAACAATATTCAATATTATTTCCTAAAATTTTTGAAATTTTTGATTGGATTGAATCCGATAATTCAATCTCTCCTAATACAAAACCTAGTGAAGCTCTAAAAAAAGATAATCGAAAAAGTTCTATGTCAAATGCAATTGCAGATCTTAAAAACAATGATAATGAAATTACAATTTCTGCCGGAAATACGGGAGCAATGATGGCATACTCAACCGTTTATTTAAGAACTATAGAGAATATTTCTAGACCAGCTATCGCCTCTTTATTTCCCTCAAAAAATCATCCAGTATGTTTTTTAGATCTCGGAGCAAACTCTGAATGTACGGCAGAAAATTTATTAGATTTTGCTATTATGGGTAGTACTTATTACCAAGTGCTTTATCCCGAAGTTGAATGTAAAGTAGCTCTATTAAATATTGGATCAGAAGAAATGAAGGGGAATAACCTAATTCAACAAACTCATGATTTATTAAAAAGTGAGAAGAGAATAAACTATCAAGGCTTTATTGAGGCAAATGAAATTACAGATACCTCTAATCATGTAATTGTTACAGACGGATTTTCTGGAAATATAGCTCTAAAAACTGCTGAGGGTATATCAAAGTTTATTACTGATTCATTAAAAAAGAGCCTTACTTCTTCGTTGTACTCAAAGTTTTTATCTTTTCTTTTAAAAAACAAATTTCAAGATTTCAAAAATTCCATCGATCCTAGAAATTTCAATGGAGGTATTTTTATTGGCGTCAATGGTATAGTTATTAAAAGTCATGGAAATGCAGATAGTCATGCTTATGCAAATGCTATTGAGTTTGGATTAAAATGTTTAAAATCTAACTTACTTAGTAAAATAAAATTGAATGTCTCAAGATAAGATTACTAGGGAATATCTTGCAACTCAACTTTCTAAGGAATTTGGAATTGCTTATACAATTGCCTATAAAAAAATAGATCTAATTCTTAATCTCTGGTCAAATTCTCTTATTAACTCAGACTTGAATATCAGTTCCTTGGGTTCATTTAAGATAAATCAAAAAAATAGTCGTCTTGGAAGAAACCCAAAAACTAAAGAAGAGCATATTATAAAATCTCGAAAAGTTATAAGCTTTAAAAAATCAAAAAATTTAAAAGTATGAATAAAAGTTATTACAATATCGATGAGATAGCTCAAATTTTAGATGAGCAAAAACATACTATACGTTTTTGGGAAAGTAGAATTTCGAAGTTAAAAGTATTAAGAACCCATTCAGGTCATCGTCTTTACAATTATGAAAATCTACTATTACTTAAAAAGATTAAAGAATTAGTTGATGTAAAAAAATTAACACTTGACGGTGTTAACAACTATTTCTCTAATTCTAAGGTTAAAAAAAATACATTAAATGATAATGTAATTTCTGAATTGAGAGATCTATTAGGTCTTTTAAAAAAATCTAGTTAAACGGGGGTTAGCTCAGTCTGGTAGAGTGCACGTCTGGGGGGCGTGAGGTCGCTGGTTCGAGTCCAGTACCCCCGACCACATGACCTAAAAATGTTAATTTTCAATAATTAATTGAGATAAATATTCAGTTCATTTTTTTCTATATATTTCACTATATTTCTTGATTTTTTAGTCATTTTACTTATATTCCCCCTATCGTGAAAACAACAACGCTTAAAAAATCTGAATTTAAAAAAGAATGGCACTTGTTAGATGCAACTGATATTTCAGTTGGAAGACTCGCTTCTCGTGTTTGTTTGATTTTAAAAGGTAAAAACAAACCTCAATTTTCACCTAATCTGCCTGTAGGCGATGGTGTCATTATTGTTAATACAGATAAAGTAAAATTTTCTGGTAATAAAAATACTGACAAGAAATATTATAAACATACTGGTCATCCAGGTGGTATTAAAGAAATTACTCCAGATAAACTGAAAGAAAAAAATAAATCAGAAGATATCATTAAAAAAGCAATAAAAGGTATGCTTCCAAATTCACCACTTTTCAGAGATTTAATGAAAAATAATTTAAAACTATACAAAAATGCAACCCATCCTCATGAATCTCAAAATCCAAAAAACATAGATTTTAAATTACAAAATAGAAAGAACACAGTTAATGTCTAATCAAGTATACAGCACAGGAAGAAGAAAAGAATCCATTGCAAAAGTTTGGGTCTCTAACGGAACTGGTAATATAACTATAAATAAAAAAAATATTGAAGATTACTTCAAAGACAAAGCTTTAAGAATGATCATTAATCAACCGCTTGATGTAGCAAAGAAATCTGACGCAGTTGATTTGAAAATTACAGTTTTGGGTGGAGGTTTATCTGGCCAAGCAGGTGCCATAAAACATGGTCTCAGCAGAGCCCTCACTCTTATTGATCCTAATACTAAAGACCCTTTGAAGAAGAATGGCTTTTTAACCAGAGATTCAAGAACTGTTGAACGCAAAAAATATGGTAGAAAAAAAGCTAGACGTAGTTTTCAGTTTTCTAAAAGATAAGCTTTTATCTTCCTTCCTACTGCTTTTTTTTTCATTTATCACATTATCATGTGAAAGATCTTTTCAAAATTTTGATAAAAATCTTTTAGAGAAAAAAAAAGAATTAGAGGAATTTAATGAAAAGAGTAATATTAGAAAAGAAGAAATTTTAAATTCACAAAATGAATAAAATCAAAATAGCAATAATTGGTCTTGGTGTTGTTGGATCCCACGTTGTGAAACTCCTCGAAAAAAATAATTACATCTTAAATCAATCTAAATTTGAGATTGTTGCATTAGGTGCAAAAAATAAGTCAAAAAAAAGAAACTTTAATGTTAAAAAATATAATTGGATAAGCCATTTCTCTGATTTAGAGAAATATTCTAAACCCGATATTGTTATTGAAACTATTGGGGGTACGGGAAGTTATATTCACAATCTCTATAAATATTGTTTAAAAAAAAATATTTCTTTAATCACCGCAAATAAAGCCCAGCTTGCTGAGAATGGAGATAAATTTTTTGCTGATTTTGATGTTCAAAAACTTTTTCTTGGATATGAGGCGGCGGTGCTTGGAGCGGTCCCTGTTGTTAGATCAATAGAACAAAGCATTCTTCCTTCAAAAATTAATAAAATTTACGGAATTTTTAATGGGACAACTAATTATATCATATCTCAAATGTATGGAAATAAGATAAGCTTTCAAGACTCCCTTAATCAGGCTATAAAAAGTGGCTTTGCAGAACAAGACTCCAGTGCTGACCTTTCTGGAAGAGATGCTACCCATAAATTAATTCTTTTATCTAACTTGTCTTTTGGTAAAAAGTTTTCTTTCTCAGATGTTAATTATGATGGTATAGAAAACATTAAACTTATTGATTTAGAACAAGGATTAAAGTTAGGTTACAAATTAAAACTTGTTTCTTTGACGGAACGTTATGATAATTCTAAATTTTATTCCTCTGTGGCTCCATGTTTTGTTCCTGAAAATAGTCTGATAGCCAAAACAGATTTTGAGGAAAATTTAATAACTTTAGAAGGCGATAGTTTTATTAAAACTAGTTTGGTAGGAAAAGGTGCGGGAGGATATCCGACTGCAACATCAATAATTTCAGATCTAAAACGATTTACTTCTCATCTTGAGACTGAAGGTGTTTTTGGAAGCAAATATTCCTCTATGTCCAAGGCTAAATTTATTAATCGATCTGATCGAAAAAGACCTTACTATCTTCGAATGGCCGTTTTAAACAAGGTGGGAGTTTTAAAATCTATAGCCCAAATATTTTCTCAAAAATCTATTTCAATTAAATCTATAATACAATTGAACACTTCTAATGAAAAAACTGTTCCAATAGTAATCATTTCAGACCCAGTTGGTATCGATAAGATTAATTCAGTTATTCAAAATTTAAAAAAGACCTCTTTTATAAAAAAAGAAATTTCTGTCATTAGAATAGAGGAAAATATTGGATAGAAATCTTGCTATTGAATTAGTAAGGGTTTCTGAGTATGCAGCTTTAGCAGCTTCCAAATTTATAGGTCGTGGTGATGAGAAGGCGGCTGATCAAGCAGCTGTTGATGCTATGAGAAATTGTCTAAATTCACTTACCATATCTGGCAAAGTGGTGATAGGAGAAGGCGAAAGAGATGAGGCACCAATGTTATATATTGGAGAAGAAGTTGGCCTTGGAGGTCCCAAAGTAGACATAGCCTTGGATCCTTTAGAGGGAACCACTATTACTGCTAAAGGTGGTGAAAATGCAATGGCAGTTATTGCCCTAGCCCAAGAGGGTGGTTTTTTAAACGCCCCAGATGTTTATATGGAAAAAATTTCAGCAAATGTTCAAAGCAATCAAGTAATCTCATTGCAACAAGATTTAAAATCTAATATTCAAGAATTAGCTAAATATAAAAAAGTAAATATTGAAGATTTAGTTATTTGTATTCTAGATCGCGAACGTCACCAGGACTCTCTAGAAACTATCAGATCGACAGGTGCTCGAGTAAAAATGATTGGCGATGGAGATGTAAGTGCAGTGATTTCTTCAGTGCTCAATTCAAGCAACATTGACATGTATTATGGAATAGGAGGCGCCCCTGAAGGTGTTTTAGCTGCTGCAGCATTACAATGTATTGGCGGTAGCGTTGAGGGTAAGCTTTTATTTCAAAATGAAGATGAAATTCTTAGAGCTAAAAAAATTGGAATTACAGATTTAAATAAGATTTATGAATTAAATGACCTCGCCACGGGTGATATCATGTTTTCTGCAACTGGAGTTACTGATGGAACAATGTTAAAGGGAATAAAAATAACAAAAGATTATGCCGAAACTCACTCAATTGTGATGAGATCAAAAACGGGAACTATAAGACATATAAACGGCGAACATAACTTTAATATAAAAAAACTTGAGTATTGATTCTAGTTTTCAAGGGGCTGAATGGCAAAGTGCTTATTCAAATCAAAACGAGGATGAAATTTTTCAAATAGCTCAAAAAAATAATATATCTACTCATCTTTCAAGACTGCTGATCAATCGTAATATAAAGAGTGTTTCAAAATTTATTAATTCTAAATTAAAAGAAAATTTATCAATTTCAAAAATAGTTAAACTTTCAAACCTAGACAACTCAATTTCTTTTTTTGAAAAAGTCAAATCTGATAAAAAGATTTCTATATTTTCTGATTATGATGTGGATGGAGCATGTGCCGCCGCTATATGTAAAAAATTTTTAAGCCAATTTGATATTGAGGTTAATGTTTATATTCCCAATCGATTAAATGAAGGCTATGGGCTTAATCAAGAAGCAATTGATAAGATTATGACATTTAGTCAAAACATTCTAGTTCTTGACTGTGGGAGCAATAACATCAAAGAGCAAGAGTATATCTTCAGTAGAGGTGGAAAAATTATGATTATTGACCACCATGAATGTGAAGTTTTTTTTGATCAAGCTATTGTTGTAAACCCTAAGACACCTAATGATCATTCTAATTTAGATGATTTATGCGCTACTGCTTTAACTTTTCTGGTAATGGTATACCTCAAGCATGAAAACGTATTTCCAAATGTTGATGTTCTTCAGTATTTAGACTTAGTTGCCTTGGCCACTATTTGTGATTTAGTCCCTTTATCAGACGTCAATCGAAGTTTTGTTAAACAGGGTTTAAAAGTTATCAACTCAGATAATGTAAATAAAGGAATACAAACACTTATTAACCAATCCAAAATTAAACAAAAAATATCTGAATATCATTTGGGATATATTCTTGGTCCAAGAATTAATGCAGGTGGTCGAATGGGAGAGTCTATATTGGGATTTAATATTCTTTCTTCGGAAAATATTCATCAAGCGCTTCAGCTAGCTCAAATTATAGAATCTCATAATCAAAATCGCCAAAGTATTCAAGCCAAGATAGTAAAATCAATTAATTTAAAAGAGTCAGAAGATAGAAGTATTAATTTCTTTTTTGATAAAAAATGGCACATCGGGATTGTGGGAATTATTGCTGGCAGGGTAATGAGACTTAATAATAAACCTTCTTTTGTAATGACTAGTTCAAATGATTTAATAGTTGGTTCTGGAAGATCTTTGGGGGAAAAAAATATTGGTCAATTAATGATGATTGCAGCTGAAAAAGGAATAATAATCAAAGGTGGAGGACATGCAAAGGCTTGTGGATTTACACTTCGAGAAGATCAAATACCCGAATTTAAAAATTATCTTTATGAAGAAACTAAAAATATATTTATTTCAAATGAAAAATATTACGAGTCGACAATTGATTTAAATGTAATTAATGAACAATTATTAAATGATTTAGATCTTTTAAGTCCATTTGGACAAAAAAACCCAGAACCCATATTTAAGGCAGAGAATGTTAAAATCGATATTCTTCAGATATTTAAAAATAAGCATGCGAAACTGAAAATCTTTGATGATTTAAATTTTGAATGTGAGGGGATATTTTTTGATATTGTTTCTGAAGATCTTAAATTCTATTTAGATAAAAAATCCAATTTTGATTGTTATTTTAAAGTAAAAAAAGACACTTATTCAAATAAGACTGTCATGCACATAGAAGATATTCATTGATTGATTTTTCATGAAATCTAGCTATTTTGTTTGTCTTAATTAACAGATGTCTCCTTCGTCTAGCGGTTAGGACATCACCCTTTCACGGTGAAGACACGGGTTCGATTCCCGTAGGAGATGCCAAAATAAAGTGTTTTTAAAACATAATTTCATATTATGAAACACTGTAAGGATATTCAGATAAATTAAATTAATCTAAAATCTCTTATTTCTAATAGAAAGGATAATAAATAAATCATGCCAGGTAAAATTTCACTATTCGTTCCAGGACCAACTAATATGCCAGACAGAGTAAGGCAGGCAATGGATATTTCCAATGAAGACCATCGAGCACCTGGAATGGAAAAATTTTGGCATCCTTTAATTGAAGATCTAAGAAAGGTTTTTGAAACCTCTTCGGGACAGCCTTTTATTTTCCCGGGGACTGGAAGCAGTGGTTGGGAAGCTGCGCTTACTAATACTCTTAACAAGGGAGATAAAGTATTATCTGCAAGATTTGGTCAATTTTCCCACCTTTGGATTGAAATGTGTAAAAAACTTCATATTGATGTTGAGGTTGTAGATGTTGAGTGGGGATCGGGTACCCCTCATGCTGAATTTGAGAAAATTTTATCTGAAGATAACAATCACGAAATTAAAGCAGTATTGATTACACATAATGAAACTTCTACAGGAGTTACTAATGACGTTAAGGCAACAAGAGATTTACTAAATAAATTAAACCACCCAGCTCTTCTTTTTGTTGATGGTGTCAGTTCAATTGGCTCAATTAAATTTGAGATGGATGCTTGGGGAGTAGATGTTGCGGTATCTGGTTCTCAAAAAGGATTTATGCTTCCAGCGGGTTTAGCTATTAGTTGTGTTAGTCAAAAAGCTTTAGAAAGAGCAAAGACTTCAAATTTGCCTAGAGCTTATTTTGATTATCATGACATGCTGAAAATAAATGAAACGGGATACTGGCCATATACCAATCCAATGCCTTTACTTCGTGGATTACGAGAAGCTTTAACGATGATGCATGAAGAAGGACTAGATCATATTTATGCAAGACACTTATTTTTAGCACAAGCTGTCCAAAAAGCATCCGAGGCCTGGGGTTTGAAATTGTGTGCTAAAGACCCTTCTTTATATTCAAATACAGTAACAGCCATTATGGTTCCTGAAGGTATTGACTCAACAGACGTTGTTAAAACCGCTTATAACAAATATAACACTTCTTTTGGCGGTGGATTAAGTCAAGTTGCTGGAAAATTATTTAGAATAGGGCACTTAGGGGACTTAAATAGCACCATGATATTAGGCGCCATATCAACAGCAGAGTTAGCTATGTATGATGTTGGAATAAAATTTGAACTAGGTAGTGGTGTTGCTGCTGCAATCAAACATTTAAAGGTTTAAGATGAAAATTTGTATTTACGGTGCTGGCGCAATAGGTGGATATCTCGGTGCCAAACTTACTGAAATTGGTGCAGACGTAACTCTAATTGCACGAGGACCACACTACGAAGCTATTCGACAAGATGGATTAAGACTTCGAAAAGATGGTAAAGAATTAGTTGTTTATCCTCGATGCGTGGATACTGCTGAAAAAGCTGGAAAGCAAGATTATATTTTTGTGACTCTAAAGGCACATTCTGTTCCAGGCTGTTTGGATGCTTTTGAAGTTCTAATGAAAGATGACACATCTTTTGTTTGGGGTGTGAATGGTATTCCTTGGTGGTATTTTCATAATCATGAAAATCCAGAATATAAAGATAAGAGAGTCACTTCTGTTGACCCTGATGGCAGCCAATGGGATCGCATAGGTCCTGAAAAAATTATTGGGTGTATTGTCAATCCTGCTTCTGAAGTTATCAAACCTGGAGTTATTCAACATTTAGAAGGTGACAAATTTCAGTTAGGTGAAATTAATGGAGAGGATACAGATAGAATAAAAAAATTATCTACTACTTTAGAGCAGGCTGGCTTTCAAGCTCCTATTCGCCCAAATATCAAAGGGGATATTTGGTTAAAGTTATTTGGCAACCTCTCTCTAAACCCCATCAGCTCATTAACGACTTCTACTTTAGTTAAAATATGTAGCGATCAAGAAGTTAGAAATGTTGTTAAAAACATGATGAACGAAGCTCATGAAATTTCAAAAAGCTTAGGCATAGATAAACCTTTTGATGTTGAAAGAAGAATAGAAGCAGCTAAAGCCGTAGGTGAACATAAAACCTCAATGCTTCAGGACTTGGAAAGAGACCGTCCTATGGAGATTGATGCTTTGGTTTCATCAGTGCAGGAACTTGGAAGAATTACCAAGGTTCCTACACCAACAATTGATACAGTTTTAGCTTTAGTAAAGTTACGCGCTAAAGAAGCAAAACTTTATAAATAAATTAACCTAAAGCTCTTTGGATCGTCTCACCTAACTTAGCTGGTGACTTTGAAATATGAACGCCCGCATCCTCAAGAGCATTGAACTTAGACTCAGCTGTTCCTTTTCCCCCAGAGATAATAGCTCCAGCATGGCCCATTCTTTTACCAGCTGGGGCACTGGCACCCGCAATAAAAGAAGCCACTGGTTTTTTTATTGAAGAGTTCTTAATGAATTCTGCCGCTTCCTCTTCAGCAGTCCCTCCAATCTCACCAATCATAATTATGCCTTCAGTCTCTGGGTCTTTTAAAAATAAATCTAAACAATCAATAAAGTTAGTACCATTGATAGGATCTCCACCGATACCAATACATGTTGATTGACCAAGACCCACAGCAGAGGTCTGGGCTACCGCTTCATAAGTTAGGGTTCCAGATCGACTCACAACACCAATTTTTCCTTTTTGATGAATATGGCCAGGCATAATACCTATCTTGCATTCTTCTGGTGTAATAATTCCTGGGCAGTTAGGACCAATAAGACGGGAATTAGAATTTTCTAACTTTCTTTTAACTTGCATCATGTCTAAAACTGGAACACCTTCGGTGATACAGACAATCAATTCCATCTGGGCATCGATTGCTTCAATTATTGCTCCTGCCGCAAATGGAGGAGGGACATAGATTACAGTAGCATTAGCTTCGGTATTTTCTTTTGCCTCTTTTACTGTGTTAAACACTGGTAGACCTAAGTGTTCTTGTCCACCTTTTTTTGGTGTTACTCCACCGACCATTTGAGTTCCATATTTAATGGCTTGTTCAGAATGAAAGGTACCTTGAGCGCCTGTGAAGCCTTGGCAAATTACTTTGGTTTCTTTATTAATTAATACTGACATGATTACTCCTTTAACTCAAAGCACCGACAGCTTTTTGAGCTGCGTCTTCTAAATTATCTGCTGAAATAATAGCTAGATTTGATTTATTAAGAATTTCTTTACCTAATTCAACATTTGTTCCCTCAAGTCTTACAACTAGAGGAACTTGAATTGATAATTCTTTGGCTGCGGCTACCACACCTTCGGCAATGATATCACATTTCATAATTCCACCAAAAATATTCACTAGTATTACTTTCACATTAGGGTCTTGTAAAATGATAGAGAAGGCTTTTGCAACTCTTTCCTTTGTGGCTCCACCACCAACATCTAGAAAGTTTGCAGGACTTCCGCCATGAAGTTGAATAATGTCCATAGTGCCCATCGCTAGACCCGCACCATTGACCATACATCCAATGCTTCCATCTAACTTCACATAATTTAACTCATGTTTAGAGGCCTCGATCTCAGCGGGATCTTCTTCTGTTTCATCTAACATCTCTGCTATGTCTTTATGTTTATAAAGAGCATTATCGTCAATAGAGACCTTAGCGTCTAATGCGAGAAAGTTTCCCTCTCCGGTTAAAACAAAAGGATTGACTTCTACGAGGGAAGCATCTGTAGATAAAAAGCTTGTATAAATTTTTTGAATTTGATCACAAAAATCAGCAGACTGCTCTGAAGTAATATTCAAACCTTGAACTAGGCGATCTAAGCTAGTTTGATCTATGCTTTTATCACCAGGAACGTTTACTGTAATAATTTTTTCAGGTTCTTTTTCTGCTACTTCTTCAATTTCCATTCCACCTTCAGTGGAAGCGATAATGGAGATAGAAGAGGTGGATCGATCAACCAACATACTAAGATAAAATTCTTTTTTAATATCACAACCTTCTTCAATATAGAGACGATTAACAACTTTGCCATCTGGGCCAGTTTGCTTGGTAACTAGGGTCTTACCGAGCATTTTTTTTGCATTTTCTTTAGCCTCTTCTTTAGAAAAACAAACCCGAACTCCACCTTTGTCATCGCCGCTATCTTTAAATCTTCCTGCACCTCTACCTCCGGCATGGATTTGTGATTTCACAACCATGACTGATGTTTGAATAGAGTCTACCGCAGATTCTATTTCATTGTCGTTTAAAACTGGATTACCAGCTAAAACTCTTACATCATTATTTTTAAGCAACATTTTTGCTTGATACTCATGTAAGTTCATTATTGTCCTCCTTTAATATCTAATAAGATTTTTCCAATATGGCTGGATGATTCCATTAACTCATGAGCCAAATTTACATCTTCCATATTGAAAGATTGGAAAATTGTTGGTTTGTATTTTCCCTGCTGAATTAAAGGCCAAATATGTTCAACAACTTGATCGACAATTTTTCCTTTTTCTGCAGGGGATCTTGATCTTAGTGTAGATCCAGAAATTTTTAATTGTTTAGTCATTATATATAAAAGATTAGCTTCAGCTTTAATGCTCTCAAGAGCAGCAATATAAGTGAGTCTTCCTTTTTGATTTAGAATTTTTAAATTTTTTTTCAAATAGGAGCCACCTACCATATCTAAAATAACATCAACTTTTATTTTTTGATCTATAAAGTACTGCTCAAAGTCTTCCTCTTTGTAATTGATTGCAGTTTTTGCACCTAATTCTATGCAGCGTTCACATTTTTCTTTGGATCCAGCAGTAACATAAATTTGATCTGTGAAATTTTTTAAAATAGAAATTGCTGTTGTTCCTATTCCGCTACTTCCGCCATGAATTAGAACAGCTTCATTCTTTTTAAATTCAGAAATATTAAAAATATTTTCATAAACAGTAAGAATAGTCTCAGGAAGTGACCCCGCTTCTAATAAGCTAATATTTGAGGGAACAGGCATAACTTGTCTTTCATCTACATTAACAAATTCTGCATAACCACCCCCACCAAGAATAGCACAAACTTTATCTCCGATTTTAAATTTACTAGAATTCTTACCTACCTTAGAAACGATACCTGCACATTCTAATCCAATAATTTCACTCTCATTTTTAGGAGGAGGGTAATGGCCTTTTCTTTGAAGTACATCAGCTCTGTTGATGCTCGTAGAATAAATCTCTATTTGTATTTGATTCTCTGCAGGCTCTGGTAAGCTAACTTCATCAATAAATAGTTTATTGTCTTTACAGTTTACAAACTTCATTTTTTAAATCGTATAATGTATACATTATACCAGAGTTGTTCACAACAAGTTAAAAAAAATAGCTAAAAATAATGTTTTTTTATAAAAAAAATTTTTTTTTTAATTTAACTTTCTAATTTTTTATAAATAGTTTAATCTCAACAGGAATATTCATTCTATAGGAGGAATAAATAGTATGACTTTAATAAAAAAAATCAGTCTAGTTCTAGTTTCTCTCTCACTTGTAGCTGTTAGCTCAGTTTCTTCTGCAAAGCCTTTTGAGCCGAAGAAGCCTATCGAGCTTATTATTCCAGCTGGTCAAGGTGGAGGTGCTGACGAGATTGCACGATTAGTTCAAGGTGTTATTGAGAAAAATGACTATGCTTCAAAGCCAATGATTCCAATCAATAAAAAAGGTGGTTCTGGTGGTGAGGCAATGACATATGTTAAGAAAAAAGCTGGTGATGAGCACACAATCATGATCACCCTTAACAACGTTCTTACAACTCCAACTAACCAACCTGAATTAGGAATTGATTTCTTTAATGATTTCACTCCTCTTGCAAGACTTATCACAGATACTTTCTTAGTATGGATTGCAACTGAAGGTAAAAATACTCAAGGTGTAGAAACTTTTGATGACTTTATTGCACTTGCAAAACAAGGAAATCTTGTTGCTGGTGGAACTGGAAGTATGTCAGAAGATGAATTACTTCTTGGTATGATGAGAGGTCAATTTGGATTTGATGCAAAATACGTTCCATATTCTGGTGGCGGTGCTGTTGCAAAAGGTCTAGTTGGCGGCGAGTCAGATTTCACATTAAACAATCCTTCTGAGCAAATGGGTTTCTATCAATCAGGTGATTCAAAAGCTTTAGTTATGATGACCCCTGAAAGAAACAATGCTTTTCCTGAAGTTCCATCTTCATATGAGCTTGGATACCCAGATCTTGAATACTACATGATGAGAGCATTCATGGCTCCAGCTGGTGTTGACGCAGAAGTAAGAGACTACTACACAGGTCTTCTTCACACTGTTTATTGGGATAGTGAATTCCAAACTTTCAACATCGATGATGGTAAGCTTATGAGCTGGTTAGAAGGTTATGGTCTTAAAGATTTCTTAGCTGTTGAATACGAGAAGCACGCTGAAATTATTAAGAACTTTCAATAATTAAATAAGTAGGAGCGAATTATGAGCTTAGTGTCTAAATTTACAGTCAAAAAAGCAGAAATCACTGTTGCGGTGATTTTAGCACTGAGCTCACTCGCTCTTATGATTAAGAGTATGGAGAATAGAATTACTTGGAACGCAGAAGAAAATATGGGGGCGGGATTTTTACCTTTCTATCTTTCTTTAGGAATGCTTATTTGCTGCGTTTTAGTAATCATTAATTTCTTTTTAAAAAGAACACCCCAGTCTAAGGATGAAACTCCATTTATTGATCCTGAGGCATTTAAATTTGTTTCAGTCACTTTAATTTCATTAATAGTGTTGGTTTTTGCGATTGGGTATCTCGGTATCTATTTTTCTTTAATTTTCTTTTTGGCTTTTTATTTACGATACTTCAGCGATAAGAGTGTTTTATTTATAACTCTCTTTTCACTTATTACACCAGTTTTGACTTTTTTATTTTTTGAGTGGTTATTGAAAATTCCTTTACCACAAGGAATTTCAGAGCCTCTATTTTATCCAGTTTACGACTTTATGTATTAATAAATTTAGGAGAGGATTAAATTAATTTAAATCATGGAAGTTACAGCTTTATTACTACAAGGTATAGTTACTGCATTTGAACCACTTAACTTAGGTTTATTAATTTTTGGATGTTTGGTTGGCCTATTTGTAGGCGCCATGCCGGGATTAGGTTCTGTTAATGGTGTAGCCATTTTAATTCCAATCACATTCATTGTCCCACCTACTGCCGCAATTATTTTCTTAGCTGCTGTCTATTATGGAGCTATGTATGGTGGCGCGATCAGTTCGGTGATGCTTGGTATCCCAGGTGCTTCTACGGCTGTAGCTACCGTGTTTGATGGTAGGCCTTTAGCCCAAAAAGGAGAGGCAATGACCGCCTTAACAGCTGCTGCTGTTGGATCTTTTGTTGGTGGTACCGTTTCTGTTATTTTATTTACACTATTCGCACCACCTCTTGCCGAAGTAGCTTTAAGATTTAATGCACCAGAAACTTTTGCACTAATGGTGATGGCATTTGCTACATTTGTCGGATTGGGTGGGGATGATGTCCCAAAAACTATATTTTCAATTCTAATTGGATTAGTTTTATCAACCATTGGTTTAGATCTTATTACTGGTAAGCCAAGACTAATATTTTTCGGCATGCCAGGATTTTTACATGGCATTAACTTCTTAGTTCTTGCTATTGGTATTTATGGTATTGGAGAGATGCTTTGGACCCTTGAAGAGACCAAAGGAAAAGTACAGATGTCTAAACTTTCCGTGAATATGAAAGAGGTAGGCAGAGCTTTTGGCGCTCTAAAGAAAACTATTTTAGCCATGAACATTGGTTCATTCCTTGGTTTTTTTGTTGGTATTTTACCAGCTGCTGGTGCAACCCCCGCATCACTGATGTCTTATGGTATAACCAAACAATTATCAAAAAATTCATCCGAATTCGGCAAAGGCGTGCCAGCTGGAGTGGTTGCACCAGAGAGTGCTAATAACTCAGCTAGTACCGGAAGTATGTTGCCGATGTTAACTCTTGGAATACCCGGTTCTCCAACTACAGCTATATTATTAGGAGGTATGATACTTTGGGGTTTAACTCCCGGACCTCTTTTGTTTACTCAAGAGCCTGAATTTGTATGGGGCTTAATTGGAAGTTTGTATATTGCTAACTTCTTTACCTTGGTTCTAAACATCGCATTAATCCCGGCTTTCTTAATGGTTTTAAGAATTCCTTTTGCGATATTAGCGCCTGTTATTTTTGTTCTTTGCGTTACAGGAGGTTATGCTCCTACACAAAGTCTTCATGATGTATGGTTAATGCTATTGTTTGGTTTTGGTGGATATGTTTTAAGAAAGTTAGATTATCCAGTCGCTCCTGCGGTACTCTCAATTGTTCTGGGACCTTTAGCCGAAAACGCATTAAGGCAATCTCTAATACTCTCAGATGGAAGTATGGGAATTTTCTTTGATTTTGCCGCTAAGCCGATTGCAGCAGTGACTATGTATATTGCAATTGTTCTTGTATTAATGCCAGCCTTTGGACCTATCTATAGAAAAATTTTTAAAAAAGCGTAATTTAATTCTATGATCCAAAAGATCGGGCCCGTAAACTTAAAAAATAAAGTTTATGATGCGCTTAAAAAATACATTTTGTCTCTTAATATTTATCTAAAAGAGAGTGATTTTCATTTAGATGAAAGACAACTATCAGAAAAACTAGGTGTTAGCAGAACCCCAATCAGAGAAGCGGTAGCAAGGTTAGAGCAAGAGGGAATAGTCAAAACTGTCCCTAGAAGAGGTGTTTTTGTTCACAGAAAGTCAAAAAAAGAACTAATAGATATTGTGACTGTTTGGGCTGGATTGGAGGGGTATGCTGCTCATTTAATTACAAAAAACTCATCTAAGGAAGAAATCGAAATACTTAATAAGTACTGCCAGTATTCAAAATCAAACGTTTTATCAGACTTAGATAATTACTCTAATGATAACATTAAATTTCATCAACATATCATGAAGCTTACTAAGGTTAGACTGATGGGTGAAATTCTAGAATCTCAATTAATTCATCTTCAATATCTCAGAAAAAAATTCATTATTGAGTCAAATAGATCTATTCAATCTATCGATGAGCACAATGATATTGTTAAATCTCTTGTCGCAGGTCAACCTTCTAAAGCTGAAAAACTCTTGAAAAACCATGCTTTAACTCTTGTCGAAAAAATAGAAGAAAACATCAAATCTTAACCAAAATTCTTTGCAACAGTAAATAATCTGGTATACATTATACCACCAGAGAGAGGTAAAAATGTCTACAGGAACTAATGAACAAATGATTACTGGCGGTGAGCTAGTAGCAAAAGCTCTCAAAGCTGAGGGCGTCGAAGTAATTTACACCCTATGTGGTGGCCATATTATTGATATTTATAACGGTTGTTTAAACGAAGGAATAAAGATTATTGATGTAAGACACGAAGAGGTGGCTTCACACGCTGCCGACGGCTATGCAAGAATGACTGGAAAACCAGGATGTGCAGTTGTAACTGCTGGACCTGGAACGACTCACGCATTAACTGGTGTTGCTAATGCTTTTAGAGCTGAGATCCCTATGTTATTGATTGGTGGCCAAAGCTCACTTACTCAACACAAAATGGGTTCGCTTCAAGATCTTCCTCACGTTGATATGATGCAACCAATTACAAAATTTGCAGCCACAGTGATGTCTACTGAAAGATGTGCCGATATGGTATCAATGGCTTTTAGAGAAACTAGAAATGGTTCTTTTGGCCCGTCATTCTTGGAAATCCCAAGAGATATCTTAGACTCATCTATCCCTTTAAGTAAAGCTGTTGTCCCAGAAACAGGAAAATATAGTGCCTCCTCTAAAACTCTCGCTGATCCTGTTGATGTTCAAAAAGCAGCTGACATTATCTCTAAAGCTGAAAGACCATGTATTCTTCTTGGTCAACAAGTTTGGACAAGTCAATCAACTCAAGATGCAGTAGATTTTGTAAGAAATATGGATATCCCTGCTTACCTTAACGGTTCAGCACGAGGTTCCTTACCTCCTGGGGATCCACACCATTTTCATAGAACTAGAAGAAATGCTTTCACTAAATCTGACTGTATCATCATTGTGGGTACTCCATTTGACTTTAGAATGGGATATGGAAAAAGACTAAATCCAAACGCTACTGTTATACAAATTGATATGGATTACAGAACAGTTGGAAAAAATAGAGATATCTCTCTTGGTTTAGTTGGACACATCGGAACAACGCTAAAAGCTATTTCAGAAGCTGGTTCAAAAAAGGATAGATCTGATTGGTTTAAAGAATTAAGAGCGGGCGAAGAAGCTGCTCTTGAGAAGTTAATGCCAACATTTACTACTGATAAATCTCCAATTAGCCCATATAGGGTTGCTTGGGAATTAAACCAATTTTTAAATGAAGACACTATCTACATCGGTGATGGTGGTGACGTTGTGACTATTAGTGCTCAAGCGGTACAGCCTAGACAGCCGGGTGCTTGGATGGATCCAGGACCACTTGGTACATTAGGTGTAGGTGTTCCTTATGCTCTTGCAGCTAAGATTGCTGCGCCTGAAAAAGAAGTATTACTCTATTGTGGTGATGGAGCATTCTCAATGACCGGTATGGACTTTGAGGCATTTGTTAGACACAAAGCCCCAGTTCTTACTGTCATCGGTAATAACTCAGCTCAAAACCAAATTCGTTTTGGTCAAATCATGAAGTATGGCGAAGATAAAGGAAACGTTGGAAACTTATTAGGCGATGTTAACTTTGATGAGTTTGCTAAAATTTTTGGTGGACATGGTGAAGCTGTGAGAGAAGCTAAAGATATTCAACCTGCACTTCAAAGAGCAAGAGAAGCGGTAAAGTCAGGAATTCCTGCAATCGTAAATATTTGGGTTGATAAAGAAGAATTTGCACCTGGTACTAAAAACCAGACTATGTACAAATAATTCGAAAAAATGGAAGCTTTAAAAGGTGTAAAAGTACTGGACATGACTCATGTCCAGTCTGGCCCAACATGTACTCAACTTTTAGCTTGGTTTGGTGCGGATGTAGTTAAAGTAGAACGTCCTGGAGTAGGCGATGCTACTCGCGGACAGCTCAGGGACATTCCTGAAGCTGATAGTCTTTACTTCACAATGCTTAACTCTAATAAAAGAAGCATTACGCTTAACCCAAAAAAACCAGAAGGAGCTAAAATCTTTACACAACTTATCAAAGAATGTGATGTCATGGTTGAGAATTTTGCTCCTGGTGCTTTAGATCGTATGGGTTTTACTTGGGAAAAAATTCAAGAAATTAATCCAAGAATGATTTATGCCTCTGTAAAAGGATTTGGGCCAGGTAAGTACGAAGAATGTAAAGTTTATGAAAACGTTGCTCAATGTGCTGGTGGTTCTGCATCAACTACAGGAATGTTAGGTGAGGTGCCTATGGTTACTGGTGCACAAATCGGAGATAGTGGAACTGGTCTACACTTAGCTCTAGGAATTGTTACAGCACTTTTTCATAGAGAAAAATCAGGCAAAGGCCAAAAAGTATCTGCGGCCATGCAAGATGGTGTTCTAAATCTTTGTAGAGTAAAACTCCGAGATCAACAAAGACTTGAAAGAGGCCCTCTAAAAGAATATTCCCAGTTTGGTGAAGATATTCCTTTTGGTGAATCTACCCCAAGAGCCGGCAATGACTCAGGCGGAGGTCAACCTGGTAGAATTTTAAAATGTAAAGGTTGGGAAACTGATCCAAATGCTTATACTTATTTTATTACTCAAGCTGCGGTATGGGAGAAGGTCTGCGATGTGATTGGCAAACCTGAATGGAAAGAAGATGAAGATTTTTCAACTCCTGAAAAAAGATTACCAAAATTAAATGAAATCTTTAATACAATTGAAGCATGGACAATGACGAAAACCAAATTCGAAGTTATGGATATATGCAATCCTTTAGATATTCCAGTTGGACCAATCTTATCGATGAAAGAAATTGCAGAAGATCCAGGTTTGAGGGAAACTGAGACAGTAGTAGAAGTTGATCATCCAATTAGAGGAAAATACTTAACCGTTGGTAATCCTATTAAGCTTTCTGATTCACCAGCTGTTGTAAAAAGGTCTCCTCTTTTAGGAGAACATACTGATGAAATTCTCAAAGAATTTTGTAAAATGAGCGATGATGAAATTAAAGCCGTAAGAGAAGCTGGCGCGGTATAAAAAAGATATAGGGAGAAATAAAATATGAAAATTATACTTATGGGACAACAGGCATTTGGTAAAAGTGCTTTAGAAAAATTTCACACAGGAACCGATCATGAGGTTGTTGCTGTTTACTGCGCACCAGATAAAGAGGGTAAACCAGTTGATCCTGTAAAAGAATATGCCCAAAGTGTAGGTCTTCCAGTTTATCAGCCCTCTAATTTCAAAGATCAGGAAGTATTAGATCAAATCAAGTCTCATGATGCCGACTTATGTGTTATGGCTTATGTTATTATTTTTGTCCCTGAAGAGGCTAGAGACATTCCTAAGCACGGATCAATCTGTTTTCATCCATCTCTTCTTCCATTGCATAGAGGTCCAAGTTCTATTAATTGGCCGATTATTTGGGGGTCAGAGAAGACTGGATTAACAATTTTTTATCCAAATGATGGTCTAGATGAGGGAGAAATTTTACTTCAAAAAGAAGTCGAAATTGGCCCAGATGATACTTTAGGAGATGTTTATTTTTCAAAGATTTTTCCATTAGGAGTAGATGCTTGTGTTGAGGCCGCCGATTTAATTGCTGCAGGTAATGCGCCTAAAATTGCTCAAGATGATACTAAAGCAACTTATGAATCTTGGTGTAAAAAAGCTGACGCTCGAATTGATTGGAAAAAGCCCGGAAGAGAAATTTATAATCTGATTAGAGGTTGTAATCCGCAACCAGGAGCATGGGCAGAATTTATGGGAGATGAATTCACTTTTGTTGATACTAAATTTATTGATGAACAAAGTGCAGAGCATTTTCCAGGACAAATCATTTCCATCAATGCCGAAAACGTTCGAATTGCTGTTAAAGGTGGTTTTATTGAAGTTTCAAGATTTAAGTCCGATCAAGGAAAACTTTATGTGAAAGACATGAATACAGCAGTGTTTACAGAGGGTGATTTATTCTCATAATAGCTTTTAGTGGCTACTAAAATAAAACATTCGGTTAAATTTATATCATTCATAGTTTACTTCGTAGTTCTTTTTTTGCTATGGTTTACACTATCTGGATATCTTAAGCCTCTTTTATTATTTTTTGGTCTAATAAGCGTTCTACTTGTTAGCTGGATGTCTTTTAGAGCGAAAGCTTTAGATTATGACGCTCTTCCATTAAAACTTCTATTAAGATTACCCTTTTATTGGTTATGGCTTACAAAAGAAATTATTAAGTCTGGCCTAACTACAACAAAAATAATTTGGAGCAACGATTATTCACCTGAACTTATTAAAATCAAAGCTTCTCAAAAGAACACAACTGGTATTGCTAATTATGCAAATGCAATTACCTTAACTCCTGGAACGGTCACTATCGAAATTGAAAAAAATAATTTACTTGTTCATGCGTTGAGTAAGGATTTATCTGAAGATTTACAGTCTGGTGAAATGGATCGATTAATTACAGGACTTGATAAATGATTTTTTTTGCTGCACTGAGTATTCTAGCTATAGCAATAGTTCTTTGTATTATTAGAGCAGCAAAGGGCCCGACACCCTTTGATAGAATTTTGTCGATCTCTAGTATTGGAACAATTATAGCTCTTGGAATTGCAATCCATGGTTTTGCCTTTCAAAGACCAGAGTTTGTAGATATTTCTTTGATGTATGTTTTGTTAAATTTTCTTGGGACCATAGCAATCCTCAGATTTTATAAAATTAAAGGAAAAAAAATTAATGGATAACTTTGTCAATATTTTATCTATGATTTCTTTGGTATTAGGATCTTTTTTTATCTTTTCTGGAAGTTTGGGTTTATTAAAATTACCAGATTTATTTGGCCGAATACATGCTGCAGGATTAATTGATACATTAGGTTCGGGCTTTATAGTTTTATCACTAATTCTTTACTCTGGATTTTCACTAGTAAGCTTTAAACTTTTATTAATCCCATTGTTCTTATTATTCACAAGTCCGGTATCTGGTCATGCTATTGCTTTATTTGCATATGAGTCTGGATTAAAACCTAAAACAAAAGCTAAAAAAAAATGAATTTTCTTCTTATTAATTTTTTTTTAATTTCAATTCTGCTGATCACAACTTTTTTTATTTTTAAAAGTACTTCTTTAATTGGAATAGTAGCTCTAACTGGTGCATTTACTCTTGTTTGTGCTGCGATCTATGTAAATTTAGATGCTGTTGATGTTGCTTTTACTGAAGCAGCAGTTGGTTCAGGTATCTCGACTATTTTGATGGTGATGGCAGTAGCCAAATTACCAGAAGGTAAAAAAAATACTTTAGTTAATCTATTTCCAAGTATTCTTATCTCAGTTTGTATTGTCATTATTTTGATGATTATAATTTCCAATCTGCCATTACTAGGTGACCCCAATGCGCCTATTCATTTACATGTTACACCCGAATATATAAAAGAGAGTGAATCATTTTTCCATATTCCAAATGTAGTTACTAATATTTTAGCAAGCTATAGAGGTTTTGATACTCTAGGAGAAACTGTAGTTATCTTTACAGCTGGATTAGGTGTTATTGCTCTTTTAACCGGTAATACTTTAAATAGAAAAACAAAATTTAAAAAGAAGTTAAAAAAATAATGAGAGAGAAAATATCATCTAGCCCGATTTTTAGTATTGTAAGTAGAGTTTTATTTGCGCCTATCATTATTTTCGGACTATACGTTCAATTTCATGGTGATTATGGTCCTGGAGGAGGGTTTCAGGCCGGAGTAATTATAGCTGCTGCATTTATTTTATACTCAATGATTTTTGGATTGAAAAATGGCGAGACCTTGGTCCCAGTCAAAATTAACAGATATTTGATGTGTGTAGGTGTTCTTTTATATGCTGGAGTTGGTATTGTATCTTTATTTTTAAACGGAAAATACTTGGATTATAACGTTTTATCTTCAGATCCTTCTGGAGGACAACATCTAGGAATTATACTCGTAGAACTAGGGGTAGGGATTACTGTTGCAACAGTGATGATAGCGCTCTATCACTCCTTTGCTTCATTTGGTGATAGTGATGACTGATTTTTTGTATTTTTGGAATCACTTTGCTTTTATTTTGTTGATGGTCGGTGGTTTATTTATAATTATAACTAGTCAAAATTATATAAAAAAAATTGTTGGTTTAACCATATTTCAAACATCTGTATTTGTTTTTTTTGTATCTCTTGCAAAAATTATTGATGGAACTGCACCTATTTTAATGAAAGTTGAAGCAATATATTCAAACCCACTTCCGCATGTTTTAATTCTGACTGCTATTGTGGTGGGAGTTGCTACCTCCGCTTTAGGTCTAGCTCTTGTTTTACAAATATACAAAAACTATAACACTGTTGAAGAAAAAGAAATTGAAGCAGAGGAACTCAAGTAGGAAAGACAAAGATGGATTTTTTGATTGATGATGCTCCCGCTTTAGTTGTAGTTCTTCCTTTGATTGTTTCTGCAATAATTGCCTTTATATCTTCTTCTCGATGGCCATGGATAATTTCAATGATAACTCTTGTTGTTCATCTTTTTATTTCTTTTGAACTACTTTCGATGGTCCAAATTTCTGGTGTGATATTATATGAATTTGGTAATTGGCAGCCACCTTGGGGCATTGCATTTAAAATTGATGGTATAAATATTGGATTACAAATTATTTTTTCAAGTTTTGTTTTAATAACTACCTTTTACTCCAGAAAAATTTTTCTTTCAGAAATACATCCTGATGACAGTGGAAAAGCGTACTCACTTTGGCTTTTAGCTGTAGGAAGTTTAAATGGAATTATTTTAACCAATGATATTTTTAATCTTTTTGTATTTTTAGAAATATCCGCTCTATCTTCCATATCCTTAATTGCTTTGGGAGCAGGCATGAATAGAAGGGCTCTTTTGGCTGCTTTTAATTATTTAATTATAGGGGCAATAGGAGCGACGTTTTATGTAATTGGAGTTGGCTTTGCCTATTCAATGACCGGAACGTTGAATATGTCGGATTTAGTTGTTCAACTATCACAGTACTCTACAGGTCAATTAGCAATATTTGCCGGAATGTCTTTTATGTTAATTGGTTTAATGGTTAAATCTGCAGTTTTCCCACTTCATTTATGGCTTCCTCCAGCTTATAGTTATGCTCCATCTGCGGTTTCCACTCTTTTTGCAGCATTAGCGACTAAAGCTATTTTATACTTTTTTGTTCGTCTAATTTATGAAGTTTTCACTATTTATGACCAGTATTTGGTTATCTTTTTAGATTATGTTTTAATGCCTCTTTCGGTTACAGCAATCTTTGTGGGCACAATTATTGCAATCTATCAGGATGATATAAAGAAACTTCTTGCATACTCTTCTATTGCTCAAATTGGTTATATTACACTTGCCTTTAGCATGAATGATCAAAGTGGCATCACTGCTGGATTTATTCATATTTTCAATCATGCGTTAATTAAAGGTGGTCTTTTTATGGCCATTGGTTATTTTGCAATCTCCTCCCAAGATAGAGTATCTTTATCTTCTATCAGGGGTTACGGGCAAAAATATCCAATTACTTCTTTTGCACTATTAATTTGTGGAGTCTCATTAATTGGAATTCCACTCACCAATGGATTTGTTTCAAAGCTCTACTTGTTTCAAGCGCTTTATTATAACCATATGTTTATAACAATTGCGCTTGTGGCGATAAGTTCGGCTCTTGCAGTAATATATTTTTGGAAAATAGTAGAAAGTTTATGGTTTTCATCAATTAAGACTGAAGTTGTTTCTGAGGATCCTGCTGTTTATATCCCAATATGGATAATAGCAATATCAATTATTGTATTAGGAATTTTCTCTGCACCAATTGTAGAACTCGCTACTATGGCTTCAAATAATTTAATTGGAGGATTCTCCAATTGAGTAACTCTTCCTTAATTATCGTTGGTCTTCTAGTTCCATTATTTTCGGCTTTAGGATCATTTGTTTTTCAAAAAAATATTAATTTACGTGATTCATTTGGAGTTATTGGAGGCGTAATTACTTTTATAATTAGTTTGATTATATTTGATGGTATTCAAAATTTTCAAGAATTTTCAATCTCTTTATTTCCTCTGATTCAAGGTGTAGATTTCACTTTTAAAATTTCTCCTTTAGGTTCAATTTTTAGTCTTGTTGCTTCTTCGTTGTGGATACTTGCCTCCATTTACACAATTGGATATATGCGTGGTGCCGGTGAAAATAATCAAACTCGTTTTGTAATATTTTATTCAATTGCAATTCATGCTGCCTTAGCAATTGCTTGGTCAGGAAATTTATTAGTACTATTTATTTTTTATGAAATTTTAACTTTTTCTACTTTTCCTTTAGTGGGGCATAAGCAAAATACTGACTCTCAAGCAGCCGGTAGAGTATATCTTTCAATTCTTGTTGGTACTTCCTTAATGTTTTTTTTACCTGCAATTTTTTGGATTTGGTTCCAAACTGGTACATTAGATTTTAAATCAGGAGGCATACTTGAGGGAAATTTTCCAACAGAATATTTAGCTTTTCTGGTAGCTCTCTTGGTGTTTGGTATTGGAAAAGCTGCCATTATGCCAATACATCGTTGGTTACCGGCCGCAATGGTTGCTCCAACTCCTGTTTCAGCTTTGCTTCATGCGGTGGCTGTCGTGAAAGCGGGAGTTTTTAGCTTCTTGGTTGTGGTTGTTTATATTATTGGCCCTGACTATTTACTCGAAAGCAATGCTTCAAATTGGTTAATATGGTTATCTTCCTTTACAATTTTAGCTTCAAGCATCATTGCAATAAGTAAAGATGATTTGAAAGCTAGACTGGCTTATTCAACTATAAGTCAACTTTCATATATTATCTTAGGCGCCGCTCTGGCAACTAGCTTTGCTATTAAAGGAGCCTCATTTCATATCATTACTCACGCAATTGGAAAAATTACCTTATTTTTTTGTGCGGGAGCAATTTATGTTACTGCTCATGTTAAAAAAATTAGTGAACTAAATGGTCTTGGATATAAGACTCCTTTGATATTTTTTGCCTATACTTTAGGGGCGTTATCAATTATTGGCGTACCGCCATTTGTTGGATCTTGGAGTAAATTTTATTTAATCTTAGGTTCTTTAGAAGCTGAGTATTTATTTGTGGCAATTATTCTAGGCATTTCTTCTCTATTAAATATTTATTATTTATTAGAGCCAGTCTTTATTGGATTTAAGAAAAAATTAACAAAAGATATTCACCTTACTAGTGCCCCATTAGCTGTTTGGCCTCCTGTTATCACTGGATTGGGCTGTTTTGCTTTATTCTTTTTTGCTAATTACTTTAATGAAGTTATTAATGGAGTTTTATTTTTATGAGCAAGAATAATTTAAAAACTTTTGCAAAATATTTTACTAAGATAATAATAATTATTTCAATTTTGTTAGTCGGGATTGATTTTACTTTTCATCGTCATGCATATTTTGCCTTGGAGGAGATATATGGATTTCCAGCTTTTTTCGGATTTGTTAGCTTCATTTTTATTGTTCTAGTCGGAAAGTGGCTGAGAAAAATATTGATGAGAAAAGAGGATTATTATGACTAATATGATCCCAGGTCTTTGGATGATTATTGCATCCATATTTTTACCCATAATCCCTCAATATTTCAGACAACCACTGATGGTGCTTTCTGTACTTGCTTCTGCCCTATCTCTGTTAAATGGTTTTGGTGTTTTTGTTGAATGGGAAATTCTTGGAAATACTCTCATACTTTATCAAGCCGATAATTTGACTTTACCGTTTGCTTTAATTTTTCATTTGGCTTCGTTGCTAGTTATTATTTACGGATGGCATAATAAAAATTTGATGGAAAACATGGCTACTCTGGCTTATGCAGGCGCTGCTATTGGTGCAGTCCATGCGGGAGATTTTTTTAGTTTATTTATTTGGTGGGAAGCCACGGCACTAACATCAGTGTTTATAGTATTAGCTGGAAATACTCCTTCTGCAAGATCTTCTGCAATGCGTTATCTAATTATTCAAGTTTGTTCAGGGGTATTATTACTTATTGGCGCTAGTTTGATGACATTGCAAACTGGCAATTATTTACTTACAAAATTAGATCTATCAAATACTTTTGGAGTGTTCATATTTTTAGCTTTTGGTATCAAAGCTGCTTTCCCATTGCTCAATGGGTGGCTTCAAGACTCTTATCCAGAGTCCTCTCCTACCGGAACTGTTGCCCTTTCAGCCTTTACGACTAAACTAGCAATTTATGCTCTAGCCCGAACTTTTCCTGGAGTAGATACATTAATTTGGATAGGCGCCATAATGACAGTCTTTCCAGTTTTTTTTGCAGTTATTGAAAATGATTTAAGAAGAGTTCTCTCATTTAGTCTAAATAATCAGTTAGGTTTTATGGTTGTTGGAATAGGTATCGGTACAGAACTTTCTTTAAATGGGACTGTTGCCCATGCCTTTGTTCATATTATTTACAAAGCCTTGTTATTTATGAGCATGGGTGCTGTTTTACACCGAGTTGGAACTACAAAAGCTTCAGAACTTGGGGGTCTTTATAAGTATATGCCGTTTACTACTATATTCTGTATCATTGGCGCAATGTCAATTTCTGCATTCCCCTTGTTTAGCGGTTTTGTTGCGAAGTCTTTAATAATGTCTGCCTTGGGAGGCCAAGGGTTAATTTTAATTTACTTTGTACTGTTCTTTGCCTCTGCGGGTGTACTTGAACATTCAGGTATAAAAATTCCTTATTTTGCCTTTTTTGCACATGAAAGAAAAACGAAAGTTCAAGAGGCTCCATTTAATATGCTGTTGGCAATGGGTATCGCCGCATTCTTTTGCATTGCTATAGGTGTTTTCCCTAAATTTCTTTATTCAATCTTACCTTACTCTGTTGAGTATCAACCGTATACCCTTGATCATATTATAAGCCAATTACAACTGTTAGTTTTTGCTATATTGGCGTTTTTATTTTTGGTTAAGTTTAAACTCTATCCAGCTGAAATTAAATCTACAGTTTTAAACACTGACTGGTTTTATCGAAGAATGTTACCAGGAATTGGTAAGCCGCTTTTTAAAACATTACAGATCATTATTAATAAAATTTATTCCATTCTTGATCTTGTTTTTGATTTCTTTTTAGGAAAATCAAAGAAATTTGCGAACTTATCTTATTTTAAAGTAACAACCCCTAGTTTTGCCGCTACAGTTTTAATAGGGGTATTGTTCGTTATGTTGGTTTTAGCTGTAATCTAATTTTTTTTAACTTTGGCATATTCAAGCTTAATTGCCTCTTGAATGAAAATTTGCCAAATTCTGGTAACGACATCTGAGTCTAATTTGTTCTTTTTGGCTTTTATTTGAACTGTTTTTAAAATATGTGTGATGCGTTCATGATCTATGATTTGATCATGATTATCTTTTAATTTAGTCACTTTGTGAATTTCTTTATATCGATCAGCAATTAACTTGATGATTTTACTATCTATTTCATCAATCTTTAACCTTACTTTTTTTAATTCAGTGTTATTGTTGTTTTTATTCATAGTTTAATAATTAATATAGTAGACATTAATAAATGAAAATCAAAAATTCTAAACATAAAGTAGCAATCTTTTGTGGGTCAATGTTTGGTTCTGCCAAAGGATATAAAGATATTGCAGTAAAGGTAACCGAGTACCTATGTAAACAAGATTATGACATAGTTTATGGGGGTGGTGAAAATGGGCT